>Ga0209676_1000582_pt1 | contig 54730 bp, 56 predicted proteins | sample AraplaCvi_mLB_r2_FD_184282 | JGI IMG/M metagenome (GOLD analysis project Ga0209676, IMG submission 184282) | Arabidopsis root microbial communities from North Carolina, USA - plate scrape MF_Cvi_mLB_r2 (SPAdes) (version 2) | ecosystem: Host-associated > Plants > Roots > Endosphere | place: USA... | reverse complement strand
AAAACATATTTACTTTTAAAGTGTTGAAATAACATTAAAGTATTTTTAATGTCTACCATTGGTCCAAATACCATAAATGCTACAATCGAATTGATTGAAAATGTACTTTGAAATGAAGATGCAACAAATGCGTCTGCCTCAGAGCAAAGTGATAATATAAATGCAAGAAGCATCATAACAATTATACTTGTAACTGGACCATTTCCAATTTTCATTAATGTCGATGTCGGTATAAATGTTTGGACAAAAGCAGCGATCAATGCGCCTAAAATTAAAAATTTCCCCATTGAGAAAAACTCTTCAATCGCATGAACACACACATTCCATAATTTTCTTTTAACTGGCATTGTATGATTGACCGGAATTGTTTCTATATCATGCTTTAATGGGTTCTCGATTTTAAGATATGATAAGATGATGCCGATTATATAAGCTACTATCATTGCAGCTCCAGCTCGATAGATTACGAGTTCAATATTGTTCCCAAAGGCGATAAATGTTGCGAATAGTACAATAGGATTTATGATAGGACCAGTTAACATAAAAGCAACTGCCACATAATGTGGAACGCCTTTTTTTATTAATCTACTAACAATCGGAACGATACCACATTCACAACCTGGGAAAATAAATCCTAATAAAATTGCAACAAAAACGGCACCAAATCTGTTCTTAGGAATGATTTTTGATAACATTTCTTCTGTTATAAAAATTTGAATGATCCCTGAAATGAAGACACCAATTAATATAAATGGCAATGCTTCAACTACGATTGAAATAAAAATCGTGTTCATTTGTAAAAATGAATGATATAAATTCGAAGTCATGTTCTCACCCCATTTTGCTAAAAATTAAACTCACAAAACCTCCCTAAAAACAGGTCGGTCATGTGAGTTAAAAATACCTTTTTTTCCAAAATATAAATGCAATTGTTGAAGATAATAACGCTGAGATTCCAATAACGATCGGAAAAGCATGTGGAATCTTTGCTAAAGGAATGTGTACATTCATTCCAAAGAAACTAGACACCATCGTTGGAATTGAAAGGATAATAGTAATTGAAGTTAAGAATTTCATGACAATATTTAAGTTATTTGAAATAACAGATGCAAAAGTATTCATCATACCACTTAAGATATTGCTATAAACTTCTGCCATCTCAATTGCCTGTTTATTTTCAATGATTACATCTTCTAATAAGTCTTCATCATCTTCATACATTTTTAACACATTACCTTTAAGAATTTTTTGCATCACAATTTTATTTGCTTTTAGTGATGTCGTAAAGTATACAAGACTTTTTTCAAGATTTAGCATTGTAAATAATTCTTGATTTCTCGTTGACTGATGTAATTCAGCTTCAATTTCATTGGTTTTTCGATTAATTTGTTTAAGGTAACGTAAATAGTAAGTTGAAGATGTATGCAAGAGCTGAAGTGCAAAACGAGTCTTCTTAAATGTATAAAATCCTTTAACCTTTTGATATATAAATCGTTCGAAAATTGGATTCTCACTTAAACAAATCGTAACAAACGTACTAGAAGATATAATCATCCCGATCGGAATTGTATCAAAAATTGTATTTCCATTATCATCATGAGCTACTATTGGAATGTCCACGATAATAAGAGTATGTTCTCCTTCAATTTCAATCCTTGAACGTTCTTCATCATCAAGAGGGTCTTTGATGAAATCTAAATCTAAATCTAATTTTTGAACTAAAAATTGAATCTCTTGTTCGCTTGGATTAATTGCATTGATCCAGCAACCTTTTTCAATTGTATCGACTTGATTTAATTTTCCCCCTGCATCAGATACGTAAAAATTTAACATAAATACTCACCTCTAATTCTAAAACAAAACATCACATTAATAGCATACGAAACATTCATGCTTGTTTCAACCTTTATTATAAAGAAAGCGGTTTTTCTAATAATCAGTTTAATTTGGAAATATCTTCTAAAATTTAGTTTTTATATACAATATTAATTAGAACGAAAAAGGTCACTTACAGTGACCTTTTTGTTAATATCCATTTTGATATAAATGATTCATTTCTGTCATATCATTTACATACTCATATAACTTTGCCTGACTTTCGAGCTCTTCTTTTGTATTTTTCGAAAAGTCTCCAGCAGTTAATTGTTCTTGTACACTTGAAAGTGTATTTGATACATCGTTTTTTACATCTTCGTAATTCATTGAATGCATAAAGTAAACCCATCCTTTCTACATTAAGTTTTTCTATTATATGTAGAAACAGGACAAACCACTCATCCAACTTATTTATTTTTATTAGAGATTAGTTTCTTAATTAATAAGTAAACGACAAATAAAGCAAACGCGATTGCAATTAGCATTGGTGTATAAGGAGCTAAAACTTCTTTAGCTGTATCCCAATTTCTGCCTAGCTTTTCTCCTACTAGTACAAAGAATATTGACCAAGGAATGATTGCTAATACTGTATAAAAGGTAAATTGACTGATTGGCATTTTTGCAAGACCTGCAGGAATTGAAATAGCATGTCTTACAACTGGAATGAATCTAGCTGTAAAGACTACACCAACTCCATATTTAGAAAACCAATTTTCCGCCAAATCAAGATGATGCTTGTTAATCAGTATGTATTTTCCATATTTTTCAATAATCGGTCTTCCACCATAATAGCCGATCCAATATAAAAATAATTGGGCAATCGTCCCGCCTATCACCCCAGCAATGATTGCTCCAATAAAATTGATATGACCTTCTGCTACAAGATATCCAGCATATGCCAGTACAATCTCACTTGGTATCACTTCAATCATTAAACCTAATGCCACTCCAAAATAGCCTAATGACGCAAAGAACTCTAATATTTGATGTATGATTTCAGTCAAAAGCTACTCTCCTCTCAAATTACAACTTGTACTATCAAGATAATACAAAGGAAACTGATTTATGTCAAAATTTACAAAAAAAGGACCACTTATAAAGTGGCCCTTCTCATTTAAAAATTAGTTTTTGATTTCAACGTATTTGTAAGTGTAGTCAGCACCGAAGTTGTGGTTGATTAAACCTTTAACTTTTGGTTGTTGTACATATGCAATTGCACGTTGGTAAATCGGAAGAATAGCAGCTTGATCTTGAACTAAGATTTTTTCAGCAGCTAAGAATGCTTCTTCACGTTTTTCTGGGTTTGTTAAGTATTCTCCACCAGCTTGAGCGATTAATTTATCGTACTCAGCGTTAGAGAATGACATTTGGTTGAATGAAGAAGGAGTGATGAACATATCAAAGAACGTCATTGGATCTTTGTAGTCAGGTCCCCATCCACCGAATGAGATATCATAATCTTTAGCAGTTTCTAAGTCTAATTTTTGACCAAATGGAACTGTTTTGATGCTTACAGATAATCCTGGTAAGTTCTTTTGGAATTCACCTTGTAGGTACTCAGAGATTTTTTTGTTAACATCGCTATCAGAACCTAATAATTCTAATTTAACTTCTTTTTTACCGATTTCTTTTAATCCTTGTTCCCAAGCTGATTTAGCTGCATCTGCATCAAATGTTACTAAATCGCCAGAAGCTTTACGGAAGTCTTCACCTTTAGCTGTTAAGAAATCAGCTGGAGCTAAACCTGTTAATGGAGCAGAACCATTGTTTAAGATTACGCTTGTAATTGCTTCACGATCGAAAGCTTTGTTTAAAGCTTGACGGATGTTTACGTTTTTAAGAGCTGGGTTCTTCGACTCGTTTACACGTAAGAAGAAAACTGTTGGCTCTAAGAATGAATCGAAGTTAGGATCTTCTCTGAATTTATCAACAAACTCAGCACTTAAAGTGATACGATCAACTTCTCCTCTTTCGTATAAGTTAACTTTTGGTTGCTCATCAAGAACAATGTTAAAGTTGATTTCTTTTAATTTAACTGCATCTGCATCATAGTAATCATCGTTTTTCACTAATTGGTAGCTAGTGTTATGTTTCCATTCGCTTAATTCAAATGGACCATTGAAGATTAATTTATCAGCTTCTAGAGCGTAATCTTTACCTTGAGATTCAACGAACTTTTGGTTTAATGGTAAGAATGTTGGGAACGTTACTAAAGAATCAAAGTAAGGAATCGCTTTAGCTAAAACAACTTCTAAAGTTTTTTCGTCAATAGCTTTAACTCCTAAAGAATCAACTTTCGCTTTACCAGTAGTTACAGCTTCACCATTTTTAAGTGAGTTCATCATGAAAGCATACTCACCAGCAGTTTTTGGATCAGCAGCACGTTTCCAAGCATACTCGAAATCGCCAGCAGTTACTGGTTCACCGTTTGTCCATTTTGCATCACGAAGGTGGAAAGTATAAGTTAACTTATCATCTGAAATGTCTACACTTTCAGCGATACCTGGTTTAACTTCATCATTTTCACCTAATACATTTAAACCTTCCATTACGTTAGCTAAAACGTTGAAAGATTCAGCATCAGTAGTTGTACCAGAATCAAGACCTGGAAGTTCAGCAGGACCGATTAAGTTAAGAACCTGTGGTAATTTTTTGTCTGTGTCTTTTGCAGTGTCTTTTTCATCTTTACCTGAATTACAAGCAGTTAAAAGCATGCTCACAGCAACAGATAGAGATAAAAAATAAGAAACCTTCTTTTTCATTTGTTTGCCTCCCCAATAAAAATATAACAATTAGACTTAAAAACTATTAAAATATTCGAACAATTTATCGTATGAATTTTTAATAATCTTTAATATACTCTTATTTTACATAACTTTTAGAAAATATCAACAATAAATCGACATTTTTTTCAAAAAACTTAATAAATTTAACATAAAAGTTTAACTTTTTGTTAGTTTTCACACATATTTTTCCATTTTTTTGTATAATTCCTCATTCAGTTTAATAAAAATTAATTTACCTCCTCTAATAAAATTTGGCCAGTTAAAGTAGATTGGTGAATTTCAATAAAGTCTACTTGTATTCTCGAGACGTACAATTGTATCAATTCTCTCGTCTTGATCATTTGGGATTGAAAGACTTGTTTTCAAGCTCATATCACGCAGATTTTATCTCAATAACTTATTAACCAACTTTAAATATTAACATGCCATATAATAAGATAAGCTCCCCTATTTTATATATAAATAAACATTTCCTTTTATTACAAAATTTTAAACGGAATGATTCAAGATTTACTCTATCAACGAAAAAAAGAGAAGGGAATCCCCTTCTCTTTTGAAAATATTAGTTTTCGTTAGTTGCCCATTTGTAAGAGAAATCTCCACCAAATTTGTGAGCAATGATACCTTTAACTGAATCTTTTTGTAAGTAAGCACGTCCGCGTTGATAGATTGGTGAGATACCAGCTTCGTCCATGATTACTTTCTCAGCTTGTACCATGTATTCCCAACGTTTTTGAGGATCTGCTTCTTTTTTCGCATCACTTACTAATTGATCATACTTAGGGTTTTTGTAATCCATTTCATTGAATGCACTGCTAGAAATGAACATATCAATAAATGTCATAGGATCTGGATAATCCGGTCCCCATCCAGAGAATGAGAAGTCATACTCTAATTTTTTCTCTTGATCAAGTTTGATTTCAAATGGTTGTGGTGCAACAGTAATTTTTAAACCTGGAAGATTCTTAGTAAGTTCTCCAGCGATATACTCAGCTGCTTTCTTTCTAGTTGTATCATCATAAGAAAGCATTTTTAATTCAAAGCTATCTTTACCTAATTCTTTTTTCGCTTCAGTCCATAATTTTTGCGCTTCTTCTACATTGTATTTGTTGAAGTCGCCATTGTGCTCACGGAAGTCTTTTCCGTCTGGACCTTTAACCCATTCAGAAGGAACTAACCAATTAGCTGGTTTAGAGCCATCATTTAAGATTGCAGTCGTAATAGCTTCTTTGTCATAAGCTAAGTCAAATGCTTTACGAACTTTATCGTTTTTGAATAGATCTAATTTTTGGTTGAAACGGAAGAAAACTAAACGAGCATCTAATTGTGTTTGGTATTCAGGATCGTCTTTATATTTATCAACGAATTCTGAATCTAACATTACTTTATCAATGTCGCCGTTTTCGTATAAGTTAACAGCTGCAGAAGTATCTTTTACAACATTGTATTTGATTTCAGATAGTTTTACAGTATCTTTGTCCCAGTAACTATCATTTTTAGTTAATGTAAAGCTCTCAGCATGCTTCCATTCAGATAGTGTAAATGGTCCATCATATAATTGAGTATCAGCTTCTAAACCGTATTGGTCACCTTGAGACTCAACGAAAGCTTGATTTTGTGGTAAGTAAGTACCAAAAGTTGTTAACTGTAAGAAATAAGGTGTAGCTTGTTCTAATGTAACTTGTAAAGTTTTATCATCGATAGCTTTAACACCAAGTTGGTCAGTTGGTAATTTACCATTGAAAATTTGCTCAGCATTTTTTACATAGTATAAAATGAATGAGTACTCAGAAGCAGTTTTAGGATCTACTGCACGTTGCCAAGAGTAAACGAAATCATTAGCTGTTACTGGCTCACCATTAGACCAATTCGCATCACGTAAATGGAATGTGTATGTTAAACCATCATCACTGATTTCAGTTTCATCTTTTTTCGCGATTCCATCAACAACTTCATCGCCTTCACCTAAACGAAGTAATCCTTCGTTTACGTTATTTAATACTTCAAATGACATTGCATCAGTAGTTTTTGCAGAATCCATTGATGGAATCTCAGTAGTAGTAGTAAGTTTAAGAGTTTGTTTCTTGTCCTTTTTTGGTTCATTTGATGTTGTTTCTGTGTCTTTGCCACAAGCTGCTAGCACTGTGCTTAGTACTAAAAGACTTGTGACTGTTGTCGCTAATCTACGCTTCATTCGAGCACCTCCATAGTTTAGTGATTATCCCCTCTGTTTTTCTTATTTTTCTGAATAATCACTTATTACTTTTTCAATATACTACACATTTTTCAGAAAAAAAAGTATTTTTTTAATATTTAATTTAATTTTTATAAAAAAATTGCGATTTTTTAGTAAATTAAGCTTATATCTCTTGTATTAAAACATAGTAAAATATGCTTGTGCCGTTATTCACAAAATAATATTTATTATAATCTTAAATACAATCTTAAAAATCTTATAAATATTTCTAAAACGTGAACATAAAATTTATAAGTTTCCATTCTTACTAATTTTTGGGGTATAATAGACTTTATTTTATTATTATTTAATTCAATTTTAGGAAGTGAAATTATGATTAAACGAAGTATTCCAAACCTCTTTACGCTTGGTAATTTGTATTGTGGATTCCTTTCGATTGGTTTTGCTGCAGATGGTCAAGTGAGAAATGCAGCAATTCTTATACTAATTGGAATGATGCTTGATAGTATGGATGGCCGTTTAGCTAGGGTTTTAGGTGTACAAACACAATTAGGAAAGGAGCTTGATTCTTTAGCTGATATCGTAACCTTTGGTGCTGCCCCATCATATTTAGTTTATTGCACTCAATTCTCAAATGAGGGCTTACTAGGGCTTGCGATTGCAGGGTTATTCCCATTATTTGGAGCTTATCGATTAGCGCGATTCAACGTAACACCAATTGCTACTTCGTTAAAATATTTTACCGGTGTTCCCATAACGGCTGCTGGTGGATTAGTCGCATTTTTAACATTATTTGGTGATCGTATCCCTCAAATTGTCATGATCACAATATTTATTGCTTTAGCCTTTTTAATGGTTAGTAAAATTAAAATTCCTAGTTTTAAAGATATTCCAATTCCGAAATATGGCACACTAGTTACATTATTTTTAGGTTATGCTCTCTATCTAGTATGGCATGCAAAAAAAGAACAATGGCCATTTTTCATATACATTGCTATTCCATTGTACATATTTTTTATATTTTTCCAGTTCATTAAAAGTAAAAAGAAACATTCTGGTCAACCAAATCAAAAACCTCGAAGATTTCGTTTAAAACGTAAATCGTAAACAAAAAGTATGTTGATTGTATCCAAATGATACGATTAAACATACTTTTTTTACTGTTATCTCTAATGTTCAAACAGATAAATATATTACTTGCAAATTAATTTCACGTGTTTTATAATTACAAAGTATTAAATCGTACCTATTACGTTTTATCGAATTTAACTACTTATTTAGCCTATTATCTCACTTAGGTTACATAGAAGTTATTATTTTTTTGAAGCATAAAGAGGAATGATTACGTATTAAAACAGAGATAATTCCATTTAGCTCGTTTAATTTTTATACTCATGACAAATTACTATATAGAGTTCTTACATAGGGAGAGATCAATTTGAAATTTACTAAATTAGCAATGATTACATTGCTGTTATCAGGTGCCATTCTATCAGGTTGTAAGGAAGAAAACACTGCAAATGATGAAAATAAAAATCATCTTACAATTTATACTACAATTTTCCCGCTAATGGATTTTGCGAAAAAGATAGGCGGAAAATACGTTGATGTTACATCTATATATCCTGCAGGTGTAGATACTCATGATTTTGAGCCTACATCTAAACAAATCGTAAAGATCGCTAATGCTGACCTATTTATTTATAATGGTGCAGGTATGGAACCTTTTGCAGAGAAAATAAATGAAACGTTAAAAAATAATGATGTTGCCATTCTTGAAGCTTCAAAAAATATCGAATATATTCATTCTAGCGAAGAAGAGCACCAAGATGAACATGATCACGAAGGAGAACATCATGATGTTGACCCACATGTTTGGTTGGATCCTACTCTTGCAAAGATAGAAGCAGAAAATATTAAAAATGAATTAACGAAACTAATGCCAAAAAACAAGCAATATTTTGATGATAACTTCAACAAAATTGAAGGCCAATTCGATGAACTTGATAACGAACTAAAAAGTTTGATTCTTCACTCGGAGCGCAAGGATATTGTCGTTTCTCATGCTGCATATGGCTATTGGGAAAACCGTTACGGAATCGAACAAATACCAATTACTGGTCTATCACCTTCTCAAGAGCCATCTCAAAAGGAACTGAAAAAAGTTGTTGATTTCACAAGAGAACATAATGTCAAATATATTTTATTTGAAACCTTTGCTACGCCTAAGGTTGCTTCGGTTGTAAAAAATGAAACAAATGCAGAGATTTTAAGATTGAACCACTTAGCTACAGTATCTGAAGAAGATTTAAAAAATAAGAAAGACTATTTTGACTTAATGAAAGAAAATATTCAAATTTTAGATAAGACTTTAAATAATAAATAAAAGGACCCTAATGGGTCCTTTTATTTTTTTGACAAAAAACATAAACTTAGAGATTCAAACTGATTGAAAGGGTCCTTTTTTTATCCAGCTTTATAATCATCCATTAAAAGATCTGGTCTTTTTTTCATTTCCTTAAACATCACTTCGAACAAATATGCCCCTGTTAAAGCCAATAAAGCAATGATAATAAATGTTAATTTATAACCAATTAAACCTGCTAAAGGTATTGTCAATGGCGCGATTGTTCTTCCGACTGACCATCTTAACCCCGCTGCCGCAAAATATTGCGCTCTTTGGTTTTCAGGTGCAATTTTCGCAATAAATGCATTTTGTATTCCTACAACTAAAATCTCTCCTAATGTAAAGATTGCCATAGCAATAAATATGACATATGCAGAGATTGTAAAACCAAATAATAGCATTGAAAATGCATAACAAATAGATGAGATAAGGAATAACATTCTTTCGTTAAATTTGTTAGTAAACTTAGTGATGATAACAGTAAATAATGCTACAATCAAGCCATTTTCGGCGATTGTCCAACTAAATAATGTTTCACTATTTGTATTTAAGATAAAATCCCCATATGAAAATAAAGTTTGAACCGGAATCGATTCTTTTATATAAACAGCCAATAATAAATCTAATTGTGTAAAAGTTTGAGAGATTAATATACCAGCGAAAACAAATAAAAAGAATACTTTATCAGTAAAAATAACGCGATAATTTTTAATTTGTTTCATGACTACTTTTGAAACACTTTCTTCCTTCTCTCTATTTTCATCTACCGGTAAAGACTCTTTTATTAAAAAGGTAATCATAAGTGCAACTGCTAAGAAAATAATAGAAGATGCAGTAAATAATTCAAATCTTGCTGTAAAGAATAATAATCCACCAATAATCGGACCAATCACTACATTGATATTAATCATCGTATAAAATACAGCGAAAACTAAATTTCTTTCATCTTTATCTTTAACTGTATCTGCGACCATTGCCGAACTTGCAGGCATATATAGCATTTGTGTAATACTGATAATTGCAAATCCAATAAAAGTAAGCCATGGTGATTCTAAAATTGCTGAATTTGCAATTGTTATTAAGACTATTCCAGCCGTTTGAATATAAGATGCAATCACCATCATCCGTTTTCTCCCGTACGTATCAGCCAAATAACCACCGATCAGATTTGCAAAAACACCAACAGCTTGTGAACACATTAATAGTACTCCTGCAGTCACTTTTCCTAATTCTTCTGAAAAGTAAATCGATAAAAACGGTAAATACATCCAGAAAAATAAGCCAAAGAAAAATTCAGCGACAAGTCGAACTTTCATATTGAAATTCCATTTAAGAATATTCATTGTAACCCGTCCCCCTTCTAACTTACTCACTTTAACACATTATAAATAGCTGGTAAATTGTAATATTTGACTTTCATTTCAAAACATCACATTCTTTTCCATTCACATCATTCATAAAGATAAATTAGTAGAGCATGTCTAATTTATCAAAATGAAACATACAATTTAGTACTACTTTTAGGAGGACTTCCTATGAAACTCAATATGAATAAAGAGGTTCGGAACATTGCATTTACATATGTTGGCACTGTGATTGGAGCAGGATTTGCAACAGGAAAAGAGATCGTAGAGTTCTTTTCAATAAATGGGGTATATGGGGCATTAGGTATATTATTTGCCACTATTTTATTTTGTTGGTTTGGAACAAAAATTATGGAGATTGCACATACATATCAATTAAAGTCGGCCCAGCAATTTAATGTATTACTGTTTGGTGAACTTGGTGGGAATATCATAAATGGTCTTTTATTTTTTGTGTTATTAGGGGTTACAAGTGTCATGCTTTCGGGGGCAGGTGCAGTATTCAAAAACTACTTACACTTTCATTCATTTATCGGTTCAATTCTATTTATCTTTCTTACTTTTATGGTCTTAAGAAAAGGAACAAGTGGATTATTTAGCTTAAATAACACTGTGGTACCAATCATGTGTGCTTTTATCGTTGCAGTGTTTATTAATTCGTATTTACCATTTTCTTTTAGTGACTTTAACGTAAACAATATGCTGCCATCATTAAATGGTCTTAATCTATCAGTTTTTACTAAACCAATTACATATGTATGCTTAAATATGGCATTAGCCCAAGCTGTATTAGTACCGATTGGATCAGAATGCAAAGACAAATCTTCTATTGTGAGTGGTGGAATATTAGGTGGTCTTATATTAGGAATTATCCTCTTACTGATTCATTTAAACGTATCTAAAGTGGTAAATTTCCACCAATATGAAATTCCTATGGTTGAAGTAATTAAACAGATCCATCCAGTATTTTATTACTTTTTTCTAATGGTGATTTTAGCTGAAATCTTTACAACTTTAGTTGGGAATGTATACGGAATGTCGAGACAGATTAGTTCAATCATCCGATTAAATAACGATTTAGTTGTCATTTTAATCCTAATTTGTTGTCTATTTATTAGTGTCATAGGGTATGGCCCGTTATTAACATTCTTATATCCTTTAATAGGTTGGATTAGCTTTTTTATCATTTTGACTTTATTGAAACCGAAAAATAAGTCTTCTTAGTCACAGTCATCACATACTTCATAGTACAGGCCGAATTCAATATGTAATGATGGTTTCCATTCAATCTTAAACATTCTACTTTGCCATCTTTCAATTACGAATTGAATTGAACATTCATCTTCATCATTAATCAATACCATTTGATGTACTTGTAAACTTTTAACTGTAAAACGGTTCACATTTTCTACAAACCAATCAATTGTTAATTCGTCATATTCATTTAAAATAAATTTTACATAAGTACTCGGTTGCTTCTCTAAGTCCGCTTCACTATATATCCCCTCATCAGTTACGATGATGGCGTATTCATCTTTATCATTTTTATGTAATTTTAATTGAAAAGTATTTTCTAAAAAACAAATCATGATCTCACCTTCTAAGTTTGTATTTGTTGATAGTTTAACATGATGATGGGTAATCAATAAAGGAATAAGGGATTTTGTACGGTTTGAAAGAGGAAAAGTTTATCAAAAAAGAAATAAGGTAGCTCATCATACAGTTGTATTTTGAGTACCCTATTTCTTATTTATTCTCTATTTGACTATTTTTGTATTTATTTCTTATACATTGATAGGAGTTCAATTTTAGTAAAATTGTAGCATTCAAAATTTATGATTGATTTTTCGAAGTATGCACAAAGATAATCTTACCTTCTTCAGAAAATTTTAAAGAAGCATCAAATTGATTTCCATCTTTAACAAAACCTTGAATAACTTCTGTTGGCTCTTTTAATAATAATTGCTTAATAATCGTTTTCGTGATAGTTTTGCCTAATATTTTCTTTGAAATTGTAACGGTACACTTTGTTTTCTGGTAATTGTCGCACCCGTAAAAAGTACCTTTATCTACTAGTTTCCCATCACATTTAATACATTTACCTACACTAGTGGATTTCTTTTTACTACCAAATTTGGCGCTTTTCATTTCATCTATACGATAATCTGAAAAGTTCCATTGAGATTCATTTTGAAACGCATCATGAATTATTTTTTCTGTTAGCTTTTTTGCTTGATCCATAAAATCAATGCTACTTGCTTTACCGTCACCAATCTCACTTAATCTCTGCTCCCATTTAGCAGTCATCTCAGGGGATGTTAAAATATTTTCGCCAAGTGCGTAAATAATCAACTTTCCTTTATCAGTTGCATAAACTTGATTTTTCTTTACGTCGATATACTTTCTATTTTTTAAAGTCCCAATAATACCCGCTCTGGTTGCTTCAGTACCAAGACCTTCTGTTTTATTTAAAATTTTCGTTAACTCTGGGTTTTCAATATGTTTACCAGCTGATTTCATTAATGTAATCAATTGCCCTTCTGTATATCTTTTAGGAGGTTGCGTTTTCTTCTCTTTCACTTCAACTTTCTTTACAATACCTTGATCCCCTGTTGAAATAATAGGCAGATTTTGTTCGTCTGTATTTTTTTCCTTTGATTTTTCAAAAATTACTTTTCTCCATCCTTCTTGAATTAAGGTTTTTCCTTTAGATACAAAGCTTGCACGTTGGTCAACAAGTGTATGAATAGTCGTATAATCAAAGATTGCACTTTCATAGTGAGCACTAATTAATCGATTGACAATTAATTCATATATTTTTTGTTCCTCATCGTTTAATTTATTCATAGAAGGTACTTGTTCAGTTGGTATAATCGCATAGTGGTCTGTCACTTTTTTTTCGTTTACATAGCGACTATTATTTAGAATCGAAGGATTTGGTAACGGAAAAAATCCTTGAAACTGCTCAATATTTTGTATTTTTTTAAGAATATCAGGCAGCATTAATGCCTCTTCTTTCGTTATAAAACTTGAATCTGACCTTGGATATGAAATAATTCCTTTAACATAAAGTTTTTGCGCTATTTCTAACGTTTTCTGTGGTGAAAATTTAAATTTAGCATTTGCGTCTGCTTGTAAAGAAGATAAATTATATAAAAATGGCGGATGAAATTCTTTTCGTTCCTGCTCAATTTCAGTTATATGAGCTTCTTTTTCAACACAAAACGTTGCAATTTTTTCTGCTAATTCTTTTGTTTTAATTTTCGAGTCTTGATCTTTATGCCATTTACCAAAAAACTTATCTTTTCCAAATTGAAATGTCGCAAATACTTCCCAAAATGGTTCTGATTGGAATTTTTCAATTTCAAGTTCTCTTTTTACAATCAATGCTAAAGTAGGTGTTTGTACTCTGCCAAGTGAAAATACATCTTGAATCCCTTTCTTTTGAAGATGCAATGAATATACACGTGATGCATTCATCCCTACAAGCCAATCTGCACAGGCACGACTATATGCTTCAAAAAATAAATTCTTTGTCTCACCTTCATCTAATAGTTGACTGAATCCTTTTCTCACAGCATTTTCTGTTAAGGAAGAAATCCAGAGTCGTTTCATTGGTTTTTTATTTCCTGCAAGATTTAATATTAGTCTGACGATATGCTCTCCTTCACGCTCACAGTCTCCTGCAAGTATGATTTCACTTACTGCATCTGTATGGACTAAATTCTTAATGATGGAAAATTGATCATATTTTCCTTTCGTTACTTTATGCTGAAAACGATTCGGTATTATTGGTAGAGTCGTAAGTGACCATTTTTTCCATTTTTCATCATACTCTTCTGGAGATAACAGCTCACATAAGTGACCAATCGCCCAAGTTAAGTAAGCCCCCTTAGGGAAAAACTCATTTGGTTGAATGATTAAATAGCCCTTTTTCTTTTGAAATTGAAATGGTGCAGCTAGTTTTAATCCTTGATCAGGCTTCTCCGCTATAATTAATTTCATGTTAATCCTCACATTTAAACAGTTTTATCTATCTATTTATATCATCACATTATTATATAACGTATTAATCACATGGAAAATAAAAAAAAGTGTTTTGTGCTCCAATGAGGAAATTAAATTGGGGGTTAATGATCAATGGAATTCCCATCAATTAAGAAGGAATTCCATCATTAAATAGTGTAGTCGTAACGTTTTAGTTGGTGATTACTCACAAGCAGGATTTCTAGGGATTTGTTTAAATTCTACTTCTTCTATTAATTTAACTCGTCTGATTATAATAAATACAAAATTTGATGTCCAAATATATTGCGGGAATCCTGTCTCATCTAACTTTACTGCTTGAAAGTGATCATCCATCATTTCTTCAAATCGTTCCTGTGTAAGTGCTTCATTCTCAAATTGAAAGTTAATCCAGTTACAATGTATCATAGGTCATCTCTCCATCTCTTTTAACATGTCTACTGATCATAATCCATTTACAATTATCATTATAATCATTCTTGAATACTTTGTGAACACTTTCACATATATTTAATATTTTCAAGCGAAACTTATGTCGAAATAATGTATATTGTGTACAAATTAAGTCGTTAAGCGCTTACTTGACTTCTATTTCTAATAGTTGTATATTAATTTCAACATTTATTAAGTCCTAATAAACTAAATAAATGCAAATTTTTACGCGCTTTCATGTGCAATGTTTTAGGAGGAAAAGAAGTATGCAAGGTAAAGTAAAATGGTTTAACAATGAAAAAGGATTTGGCTTTATCGAAGTTGAAGGTGGAGATGATGTATTCGTACATTTCTCAGCTATCCAAAACGATGGATTCAAATCATTAGACGAAGGCCAAGAAGTTTCTTTTGACATCGTTGAAGGTAACCGCGGACCTCAAGCTGCTAACGTAGTAAAGATCTAATACAACTTTGACTACATAAAGGACTGATTATTTCAGTCCTTTTTTTATGTATATATTAATAATAAATAATTCAAAAAACTTACAGTCGAATGTTTAAGATTTAGATTTTCTTAACACGAGTTGCCAAGTAACTCCAAAACAATCAGTAACCCAGGTTACCTTACTAAAATCATTCATTTCAACTGGACCCATGAGTACTTGGCCATCAGCCTTCAATCCATCAAAAATTAAATCGAACTCAGCATCGTCATTGCATTCTATGTAAAATGAAACAGCCCAAGTAAAAGCAGGACAAGATTCCTTTTCCATATCCAATACCATAAAAGACTGCCCTAAAATTTCAATGATACCATTCAGGATTTTTCCCTCTACTCCTCTGTCTTCTTTCGTAAATCTTCTAAGAGAAACGATTTTTGAATTCGGAAAAATACGAACATAATAATTCATTGCTTCTTCCGCATTGCCGCAAAATGTAAGAAATGGAGTAATTCTTTGCTTTGATATAAACGGTATGACTTGTTCTGCTGACATTTGATAGCCTCCAAATAATTTATTATTACCTCATTATAAAACTTAAATTTTCTTCTGTAAAAGAACTAAAAAATTTCTACTTTACTTAGCTTATTTGATAACAGAAAATTCTACTTTAAATATAAATGAATCTCTTATGTTTTGGGAATAATACGAAGTGAAATAAGGAGGTATTATATGTCAGATTTTAATAATTTTGAACAAGTTGAAATGAAAGTGAAAGCTGCACAAAAATTAGTTGGCTATGCAACAATGAGTATGGATCAACAACAATTAACAGACGCTACAGATGCGATTACTCAAGCAAGAAGTCAACTTGAGAAAATGAAGTCTCTTGCAACTGATTTAGATGAAGAATTTTTAATCAGGCAAGAAGAAGAATTAACTCAAGTTGAACAACAACTTAGAGAAGCACAAATTTAATCAATTAAAAAAGAAGGTACAGAAACTGTACCTTCTTTTTATGTTAGTTGTTTGCCGATATTCTTTATTTTTTCTCCAACTGTACAATTCTGAATACAAAAGGATTGAGCAAATTTTTGACTATGTTCTTTACGGAAAGTTTTATAAACAAAACAACCTTCACAATAATTTTTTAATAAAGTATCAATTTCTTCTAAAATTATTTTTCGTTCCATCTAATTCACCTCTTCAAGTGACTTCAATCGTACTTTCTATTTTATTCCCTTTTAAAGCACTAGTTGCAAGATTATGTGCTTCTTTGTTATCATTTCTCTTTAATAATTCAAACTGCAAGGTTAATTTATTCTGTTTACATTTTTTCTCAATTCGGTTGATAAATCTCTCGTGCTGTTCTTCATAACAAGGCCAGTCCCCACTGATTTGATTCATGACCACTTGAGAATCTCCTTTTACAGAAATCATTTGACCCGTAATATTCATTTCTTCTAATAAGAATAATGCATTTTCTAATGCAGCAAATTCAGCTTCATTATTTGTTGATAAACCAGTTAATTTTTCATTAAATCGTTTCCGGAAATTCTTCCCATTTTGTTGAAAATATAAGCTGACTCCTACTCCTGAAATTCCTGTTGCAATATCAAATCCTCCATCAAAATAAATGACGATATCATGTGGTTCATCTTCTAATTCTTTTAAATATTTAATAACTTGTTTCTTTGTCCATTGTGAGTCAAATTGATCTAAAAAAATAATTTCTTTCGTACGACCAGTACTCTCAAAGTCTTCTGCCAATAATAGTGCCTCTTTTGTTTCCAACCAGTCCGTATCTAATGTAATTTGATATTTTTTTTTCGTTATATACTTCCAAATAATCTTAAGTTTCATTTTACTCACCTTTCTTAGAGAGTAGTCTATATTCATTATTACTTCTCTAAAACGACTGAATTTATATATATTTATAATAAAAAAGTATCGTAAATATTAGATAATTTGAACTATCTTTTTTTCTTAATTCGTTTTAAGTTTTCATTTTTTTGAATATATACTAAAATGATGATATAAAACTTCGGAGGTTAACTATGATTGAAGTCTATATTGACGGGGCTTCCAAAGGAAATCCTGGTCCATCTGGGGCAGGCGTTTTCATTAAAGGGATAAAAGAACCTGTCTTTTTAAGTATTCCATTAGAATCAATGTCAAATCATGAAGCTGAATTCCATGCTTTACTGATTGCACTTGAATATTGTGTTAAAAATGATCTTACAATGGTTTCCTTTCGAACTGACTCTAAAATTGTTGAACAGAGTATTGATAAGGAATATTCAAAGAATGAAATATTTATTCCCTTATTAGAAAAATCGCTACTGTTAATTAATCAGCTCGACCTGTTCTTCATTAAATGGATTCCATCAAACTTAAATAAAGTTGCTGATGAGCTTGCTCGTAAAGCCATTAAATAAAAAGGGATGTTTTTTATGAAAAATAAAATGATTGCTTTTACCTCATTATTAATTGTTTCCTTCTTTTGGGGCTCTTCCTTTTTTATTGTCAAAGAATCTCTTACTATTGTACAACCATTTACATTTAATGCAATCCGTTTTATTGTTGCTGCAATTATTCTATTTTTTGTACAAACCTTATCTGAAAGAAAAAGAGACAAAAGATTTCATGAAAAAGCTGGATATGTTTTTCCAGGTATATTAATAGGATTATTTTTATTCCTCGGTTATGTTTTTCAAACTTATGGTTTACAACATACGACGATCTCTAATGCTGGCTTTATCGTAGGCATTAGTGTAGTAGTCGTACCACTTCTTCTGTTTTTTAAATATAATAAAAAACCAACAATGCCAGAAACAATTAGTGCTGTTATCGCTTTATGTGGCTTACTCTTTATTACGATTACAAATAATACTTCACATTTTAATTTTGGTGATTTTATTACATTCTTTAGCGCCATTGCATTTGCACTTCATATTATTTATTCTACCATTTATGCTCCAAGTTATAATTCACTAAAATTAACTACAATACAGATTGCGTTTGTAGGGCTTGCCTCTTGGACATTTGCATTAGTATTTGAAGATTGGCAAGTTATATTTAACCAAGAGTTATGGACTAATAAATTCTTTATTTTCTCGATTTTGTTTACTGCACTGTTTTGTACAGCTCTTGCCTTTTTTATTCAAATGTTTGCTCAAAGAACAATCAGTGCAACAGAAGTTGGTATAATACTCGCAACTGAACCAGTCTTTGCTGCAATTGCAGGATATTATTATGGTGGCGAGAGACTAACCGAGATCGGCTTAATAGGTTGTATCCTCATTTTGGCTTCAATTATTTTAACACAGCTAAAATTGAAAAAACATAAACACGAACAATATAAAGATGAAAAAACCATTCACAAAATGTGAATGGTTTTTTTTCCCGCAAATGCCGTTATTCCTTTTATGTCTAAGTAAACCGAAACTCTAAGGTGGATGTCCTCACAAGTAACTTTCATCCTCCTAAAATAGGCACGATGTTGTTACTTAAATATCGGTCTTCCTGTCTACTCTCATTGGTTTAAGACATAAACTGACAACGCACACAGCAGGGTTATTAATTAATTTGTATCCTTATTCTATACTATACTTTATTATTTTGCAACTTATAAATCGACCTTATTCACGACATTTTCTTCGTATGAAATCCAATCACTAAAACTGCCTGCATAGAGCTTTACATTTGGATATTCGGCTTCAATTAAACCTAAATAATTTACACAACCAGTCACGCCTGAGCCACAGTATACAATTGATTCTTTGTCTTTTGAAAAATATTTATAATGATTCTTTAACTCTTCTTTTGATTTGATTCGTCCATTTTCATTTAAAACATCTTTCCAAAATGAATGCTTTGCACCTGGAATATGGCCGGCAATCCGATCAATTGGTTCAACCTCACCTTTATATCGAATATATTCTCTTGAATCGATTAAGTTTACGTTATCATTAAATTGCTTTTCTTTCACATCAGAAATGAAACTAACCATATGATCGTTTATATTCGCCTCAAATTTCTTTGGTGTGACATTAGCAATTTCTTCTGTCACTTCAAATCCATTTTCGATCCATTCTTTATATCCACCATTTAATACAAATGTAAATTGATGTCCAACTAGGCGACATAAAAACCAACATCTAGCTGCGTTATCTAATAATCCGTCATCATAACAAATGACAATTGTATTTTGATCAATTCCTAATTTACCTAATAATTCACTAAAGTCATTTAAGTCTGGTAAAGGATGTCTTCCACCATGTTTTTGGACTTCACTTGATAAATCATTTTTCAAATCAACAAATCTAGCATGAGGAATATGATTTTTCACATATGTTTTGTAGCCATAGCTTGAATCAGCTAATTGAAATCGACAATCTAAAAAAACAACATTTGGATGTAATCGTAATGTATTTGCCAGATTCGTATCAATAAAATATTTCAATGTATTTGGCCACCTTTATTTAGATCAGATTTTTAAACAATTTTAAAACATCTTCTTGGACAACATTTTCATCTAAGTTATTTGTAGCTTCGATTGATTGTTCAATATCACTTTCAACTTGCTGCTCACATTTATTAAATAAAGATGTAAGTGTATCAACATATTGACCATGATAATGATTGATAAAAATTTGCTCCATGCTTGTAAGGTAGGTTTTTAATGGTGTTTTTAATTGGGAAATACACTCATCAATCATATTTTCTTTCATATTTTCAACAAAAAAGCTTTTTGGATTTTTATAGTACGACTTTAAATTTTCAAAGCTGTTCACATCAAAGAATTGATCTGGCTTATCAAGCTGAATCGTTTTTAAATCAGGCACCTCATTTTTTTGTAAAATAAATTCTGTTTGAACAGAATGAATTTCTTCAATTAAACGATTCTGAGTAATGTTGATTTCATTCATTAAGAACTTCTCTAAACGATAACCTGTAATTCTCAATTCTTTCATAATTTCTTCTAAAACTTCATATATAAATTCACGAATTTTTGTAATAACTAATTGCTTACTATTTTTCGTTGAATGATTGAAAATGCTTGGATTAAAGAAATACGGGAATAAATCTCTCATACGATATTCGATCCGCTTTTCGATGAAAAATAATAATTGTTCATTTTCCTTCTCAAATGACCTTGGTAATGAAGAAGGAAGTGTATTTTTACTGATTGTGTGAACTTGATTTCGAATTGTGTTAAGTTCTGATAAAAATTGATCCTTTTCAACCTTTATTCTTTCAATACGTTTGATTGTATCAATTAAAATCTTTTTAATCACCAACAGATCGTTCATAAAGGTTTTAAACACTTCATTCGCAATTTCATATTGGAAATAGTTTTGAATTTTATCATTCAGATTTCTATAATTTGCTTCAAGATCCAAACCTATTGGTGAAATGTTGTAGCCTTTCATTTGAAGCATACTTGATACTGGAAACACTGACGGGAAACGAACCCCTAGCTTCGTTAACTGATTAATAAAGAAGTTTTGCACGATTGTAATTTCATCTGCATCCTTCGCTAAATCAGAAGCATTTAATACAAAATATACTTTATCGCTATCAAAGCTTTCTCTCATTCGCCCAATCTGCATTAAGAATGATTCGTCTTGTCGTGTAAATGCGTGTTGGTAATGGGCTACATATAAAATTAAATCAGCTTTTTTCAAGTAATCAAAAGCAAGCTCAGTATGACGTGAGTGGATACTGTTTCCGCCAGGTGTATCAACTAATACAATTCCATTTAGTGTCAATTCACAATCATAATAAACAGTACTCTCTTTTACAAAACAAGCTCTAACTTCCTCACTAATCACGCGAACGTATTCATCTATTTGATATGTTTGTGTCGTACCTAATAAATGACTCATTTCCTCATAGTTTTGACAAACGCTTTCTGCATAGATGAGTGCATCCGTTGGAACTTTTTCTTTCTGTTTTGTAATGACAACTTTTAGCGTTTGAATCCATTCTTTACCATTACTATCAATTCCCCATTTTTTGAAAAAATCAAGAAACTCTTCCTGTAATGTTTCGAATGATTTATACGTAACTTCTGCCGTCTTATTAGCTGAATCTACTGTTGACTTTTTTATTTTACATATTGCTGCTGTTGTTGGATGCGGAGATACCGGTAGTACTCGATTCCCCAATAAAGTATTAATATATGACGTTTTACCAGAGCTAAACGCACCGAATAATGCAATTGTATATTCATTTGATTTAATCTGATTTCTTTTTTCAATTAAAACATCAATTTTACTTTTAATATATTTATTTTCAGCAAGCTTACTAAGTAAAAGATCAGCAACTTCATACTTTGATTGAATTTCTTCATTTGAATATTTAACTGCATCAATTTGATTTGTAATAGATTTCTCTTCAGTTTCCACTTCGAACTGAGTGTCATCTTTTAATATATCTTTTTTGATTAATTCACTTACAGACATACGAATTGGTAAAATATTTGATATATTACCTGATTGAACTTGATTCTGTTCTAAAATCTCTCTTATATCTTGAATAGATTGGATGAGTTGATGATTCTTTAAATCAATTGTTTCTAATTCTCTGACTTTTTGACCCATCTCATCTTTCTTTATATTTAGTTCCTTTAAACGTTTTTCGCTTAGACTAGAAAGTTCTATTAATACTGATTGAATAAATTCATTAATCGCTTTACGATAGAACGCTTTAATTCCGTCACTGACTTCTTTCGTATATTGTAATAGGTAGTTACCACTATTATTAATTAATTGAGTCGGTTTTGGGCATAGCGTCATTTCAGAAAGGTTAGGCTCTAGAATATGATCATGTTGATTCAAATCAATGTTAATCTCTTCAATACGATTAACCGCAGATTTAGCCGCTTCTTTAATAAAATATTCAATTTGTTTTTCTGTAAGCTCTTTCACTTTACTTATAAATAATTGTTTTGCATTTTCTGAAGCCATTTCAAGTTTTTTTCGTGATTGGAAAAAACCTTTATTTAGTAAAGCAATTTCTGATTCAAGATAGTTTGAAGCTAAGTCCCTCATTTCAAAGGGTGTAATGTTTGAATTTGTTAATACTTGTTGAGTTGTTTGTGAACAATCTTCTTCAAATTGAACTTTTACATTGTTTAATACAGATATTTCAGTCAATATCTCATTGTACTCTTCCTTATATTGTGGAAAATTTTCATCCAATTCGATTTGTTCATTTTCAAGATGTTGCATTTGTTCTTTCATTATGGTTTTAAAACTTGAAGAATCATGCTCAATTTGCATGGTTTCTTGTTGCTTATATAAATTGTTCAGAAAACCTATAAAAGATTGATATTCATTATTTTGTACTGATTTGTCTCTTGTCGATAAATAAAAAATTGTTAATTTTTCTAAACCCTGTTTCTTTAAATTGCTAATGACGCCATCCTTAAATGCTTCGAAGGTTAATTCAGTTTCATCATGCTTATCAATGCAAGTAATAACTAAACAAACTCGATCATTTTTTTCAATTAATGAATGAATAAAATCAATATTTGTTTTTGAATGGACGTGTTGATAATCCATTAAATAAAAAATACAATCTGCTAAATGGATGACAGAATTAGTTGCATCTAAGTGGTCTACATCTGTCGAATCAATTCCTGGTGTATCAATTAATACAACTCCTTCAGGAATCTTAAATGATTCTTGGCTCCATTCTAATTCAATAATTGAAGAGCTATCTTTAGCAAGCTTCTTTAAATCTTCAACTTCAATTTCATCTTCAATTTGATACATGTCACCATTTTTTAACGTAATTAATAAATCATTTTGACCGTTTTTCAATTTTACGACATTTGCACTTGTTGGAATTGGGCTTGTAGGAAGCTTTTCAACTTGTAGTAAATCATTTAACAATGAAGACTTACCGGCTGAAAAATGTCCACAAAAAACATAATAACTTTCTTTATTTTGTATTTTGTAAGCTAACTTTTTTAATTGGAATAATTCCTTCGAATTTTCTTGATTCGTTAATAATTCGATTCCTGAAGAAACCTTATTTATTAAATCCCCTCTGTTAACCTTAGTATTTTGCAACGTGATTTCCCCATTTCATATCAAACTCAAATAAACCCTAAAATTATTTTATCCGTATATATATTAATTGGGAAGAAGAATGTATAGGCTATTTCATTAAAAATAAAAAAACTAGGTAACATCACCTAGTTTTGAACTTGTTTTAGCACATATTTAGTTAAGCCAAAGTATAAAAGAATAGTTGCAGACACAAATCCAATAACCATTGACGTCCAACACCTTTCGAAGTTGATAATGATTTTCATTCTATATTAATAATAACAAATATATGATTGATGTCAATGGTTTATTCAACTGAATATAATAGCGCTTTATTTTCTTCCTTTATCCTTACTTTTAAAAGCATGAAATTACAGATTGAAAAAATAACCGCTGTAATATAAGCATGAAAAAGTAATGGTATGATGATCAATTCCATTGTGACAATCAAATAATTTGGATGCTTAATATATTTATATAAGCCCTTTTTCACTAACTTTTCTGATGGTAATACAATAATCTTTGTATTCCAACGTTCTCCCAAAGTAGATATTACCCATACTCTTGCTAACTGAAGAATAATGAAAATAATGAATATAGAAGGTAAAAATCCGAATTCAATAACTTGTAAAAAAGTATTCTCTATTATTATTGAGATGAAAAATGTGCTATGTAATATAATAAAATATTTATAATGCTCTTTTCCAAATTCAATTGCACCGCGCTTTTTTAATTTCTTTTCATTTTTTTTCGCGATGAACACTTCTGCTAATCTTTGAAAAATGATAAACACAAATAATATCTTTAACATTAGCATTCAATCCATTTCAAAAGTGAGAGTTCTGAGCTAAATCCAGGACCTAATGCACATAATAAACCATGTTCGTTTTTCTTTCCTAATTTCATATATTCTTTTAAAACAAACAGAACAGTACAGGAAGACATATTTCCATATTTTTTTAATATATCCAGCGAGATCCTTGTCTTTGTTTCATCAATTTCTAGTGAATCAACATAGGCATCCAATACTTTTTTCCCACCAGGATGTGCAATAAAATGTGATACGTCATTCAATAATATATTATTTACACTTAAAAAATTTGTTACGACAGGCTCTAACCAATTTTTTATAATCGATGGAATATCTCTTGAAAAAATAACAAAAAGTCCTTCATTCCGTACATCCCATCCCATAACATCTAATGAATTTGACATCAGAGTTGAATGTGTTTGCTCAATATTTGGAAGTGCAACGTGAATAGTTCGTTCCTTCAATTTGCTTTCATCACCAATTACCAATACCGCTGCTGCACCATCCGCAAAAAGAGAAGTTCCGATAATATTGCTTTTGGATAAATCGTCTTTTTGAAATGTTAAACTACAAAGTTCTACTGCGATTAGTAAAATATTAGACTCAGGATGTGCTTTACAATAGTCAAAAGCTCGAGCAATTCCGCTTGCTCCACCAGCACACCCTAATCCCCAAATTGGTATTCTCTTAATTGTTGATTTGAATGGTAAGATATTCGCAATATGTGCATCTATTGTAGGTGTAGATATTCCAGTAGACGAAACAAAAATGATCCCATCAATTTCATCAATTGAAATCTCTGTAGATAAAAACTCATTATTACCCAAACAATCTTTTAATGCATCTAAAGAAAGTTGAATTGCTGTCTCAACATACATTTGGTTCTTTTCTTCAAAACTGTGAGTCTCGCCGTACCATGACAATTCTTTAGAAAGATATCTCGACTGAATTTCTCCATTTTGAAATACAGATAAAAGTCTGTCGATTGATGGGTATTTGTTTAAAAATAATTCTCTAACAAATGGGACAATGTTTTCTTGGTTTATTTTATGTTCAGGAACAGCTGTTCCAACAGATAAGATTAAAGGCATAATTTACCATCCTTTCTACTTCTTACCTTTTGTAAATTAAAGGAATTTTATGCAAAAAAAAACAATTCAAGGATTCATCCATTTTAATGAACGAATACCACCTGAATTGTCTAAACGTTTCAAAGGAGTTTTTATTTCTATGTTGTGCAAATTAAGTATAACTGATTTGATCTTTTCATTCAGTGGTCAATTATTTCCAATTTATTATTGGCAGGATGATAAGCGTTATTTACTAACTAAATAACTATCCGGCTACAAATTCATGCAAAACATTTTAAGAAAGTCATGCTTCTGATCCCATATTCTGCTCGGAAAAAGATAATTCATATAATTTGGCGTATTTATTCTCCAGGTATTCTATATAGAATTGTACGTTTAATTCTTCACCAGTTACATCTTTTAATAGTTCTTGAGGAGTTTTTGTTGCTCCGTATTGATGAATATTTATTTTTAACCAATTCAGTATAGAATGAAAATCATTAGATTCGATTAATTCATTTACATTTGTTAAATCTTTTTCCATTGTTGCTTTTATTTGTGCTGCATACATTGCACCTAGGGCATAAGTTGGAAAATATCCAAAGAGTCCCATTGACCAATGAACGTCTTGTAAAACACCTTCACGATTTGTAGGCGGGATAATTCCAAGATATTCTTCCATTTTTTTATTCCAAATTTCTGGTAAATCCTTCACTTGGATTAGCCCATCTAATAAGTCCTTTTCAATTTCATAACGTAACATAATATGAAGTGGATATGTTAATTCATCGGCTTCAATCCGAATATATGATGGTTTACTGTGATTAATCGCTTTGTAGAAATCCTCTAGACTTACATCATCTAACACACCATTTAATTGCTTCGTAAGTTTAGAATAATTACCCTTCCAAAATTCAAAGCTTTGTCCAATCATTTTTTCATATAAAAGAGATTGAGATTCGTGAATTCCTAGCGAAGCACCTTGGGCAATCGGTAATCCTTCTAAACTTTTTGAAATATTTTGCTCATACAGTGCATGACCACATTCATGAATTGTACTAAATAGCGCTTTCGCAAAATAATCTTCATGATATTTAGTCGTTACCCGAACATCACCAAGGTTTATATTTGTAGCAAATGGATGTGATGTTTCATCTAAACGACCTGAATTAAAATCGTAACCAAGTGTAGTTAAAAAATCTTCACAAATTTCTCTTTGCTTTTGTTTTGATACATTTGCTTTCATTTCTTCTCTTTCAAAATTTTTGCCACTATTAGAAATTGCTTTTACAATTGGGACTAACTTTTCACGTACAGCAGCAAAAACTTCGTCTAGTTTTGCTACTGACATACCTGGTTCATATTGTTTCAAATATGTATCATACTTTGAATCACCATATCCTAAATACTCTACAAACTTTCGTTTATACTCAATTATTTCTGTTAAATATGGTTCGAATTTTGAAAAATTATTTTCTGTTTTGGCTTCTGCCCATACACTCTCAGATTCTGCCTGGCATTTTACATATGCTTCATATTCTTCAACAGGTATTTTTGTATTATGATCAAATTCTCTTCTCAAGAACTCCACTGTTTTCTCGACTTCTAAAGTACACTTTCCAGCTTGGATCGCTTCTTCTAGTGTAATTAAATAATGTTCCATTTCCTTTGACGTGCTCATTTTAAAAACATCTGAGGATAGTTGACTAATAACATTTGAACGTTGACGAACTGCGTTTTTAGGTGCACCGGTTCTAAGATCCCAATAAAGAACACTAATTGCTTCTTGCATGTTTAATATTTTCTTAACATAAGCCAAAAACGAAGCTTCATACTCTTTCAAACTCATAAAAACACCCACCTTTACATTTTCAAATAATTCAGTCAAATAAATAGTAACATAAAAAACGATTACTCAATTGGAAGAAATATCGACAAAAATGATGAGGTTTTCTTTAAATTGTGATCTGGATACTCAATTTATATATAGAACATACTAGGATTAGTAATCCATTTTCTTCTAAGAAATCCCTCAGCAGCTTCGAATCATTCCACCTACATATTTTACAAATCTAAACGTTTTTGAATATTCCTTGACAGGAATATTCCCTATGAGGTATATTTCAAATATGAATTCGACTTTGATCGCACTTGCAGAACCAAACAGATTACAGATTGTTGAACTATTACGTGACGGACCGCTTTCAGTTGGAGAAATAGCTGAAAAGTTGGATCTTAAGCAACCTCAAGTTTCTAAACATCTCCGCGTTCTTAGTGAAGCTGGTCTTGTAGAAGTTCAACCAATTGCCAATCGAAGAATTTATAAACTTAGACCTCAACCGCTTAAAGAGATGGATTCATGGATTGAATCCTTTCGTCACGTTTGGGAAGAAAAGTTGGATCGATTGGATGATTATTTAAAAAAGTTACAAGGTAAATAACGTAATTTATTTGAAGCAATTATGATACTAGCGCTTTTAATATCAAATTATTAGAAAGGATGTTTAGTTTTAACTAATAAAGGAGGAAAAAGATGAGTCATTTAACAGATGGACAATTAAATTTAGAAGACAGACAAATAACAATTAATCGCGAGTTTGATGCCCCAAGAGATCTAGTATTTAGCGCTTTTACTGATCCTAATCATATTGGGAAATGGTGGGGACCTAATGGATTTACAATCACAACACATGAAATGGATGTAAGACCAGGAGGAACTTGGACTTTTATCATGCATGGTCCTGATGGAGTTGATTATCCAAATCAAATTCAATATATAGAGGTTGTAAAACCGGAAAAACTTGTTTATAAACACGGTTCAGGCGAGGAAAATGATCCTGGGTCATTTGAAGTAACAGTATCATTTGTGGAAAACGAAGGCAAAACCTTATTTACTATGTGTTCATTATTTGCTTCACCAAAAGAGCGCAATAATGTCATTCAATTTGGTGCAATTGAAGGTGGCAAACAGACTTTAGATCGCCTTGCAAGCCTTATTTCTGAATTATAAACATAATTAATTACTTATAACTTTTTAAAAAAATATTTGGAGGAATTTATAATGAATGAAAACCAATTTAAAGTAGAAAAAAGTCAACTTGTGATTACACGTGTATTGGATGCTCCTCGTGAATTAGTTTTTAAAGTTTGGTCTGAAAAAGAACATTTAAAAAACTGGTGGGGTCCAACCGGCTTAGAGCTTAAAGTTGAATCATTAGATTTCAGACCAGGTGGAAAATTCCACTATAGCATGAGTTCACCTGAAGGATTTGAAATGTGGGGACTTTTTGTATATGGTGAAATTGTAGAACCAGAAAAAATTGAATTTGTAAATTCATTCTCAGATAAAGATGGTAACATTACTAGTTCACCGTTTCCTGAAACATGGCCATGGCCATTAGAAGTTCATAACATTTTAACGCTTGAAGAACATGATGGTAAAACGACTCTTACATTAAGAGGGAACCCAATAAATGCAACTGAAGAAGAAATTAAATCATACGAAGCTGGGCATGAGTCAATGAAACAAGGCTTCGGTGGCACATTCAAACAACTTGAAGAATATTTGGCAAAAGTTTCATTATAAAATCAAAGAACCACTTCCTTTTGAAGTGGTTTCTTTTTTATGTATTTTTTTTATTTTTCGCTACAAAACCATACAACTAATCAAGTTCTACTTAATTTTCATTATGGTTTTAAGATGACTTTAATACACCCATCTGTTCTTGTATCAAATACTTCATATCCATGCTTTGCTTCATTCAAAGGTAATATATGAGTAACGACATCACCAATATCTATTTTCCCTTCATTTATGAGATTATAAAGGAAAGGCATATATGGAATGACAGGTGCTTGACCAGTTCTTATATTTACATTTCTTTGGAAAATATCTCCTAATGGAAAGGCGTTATATCGACCTCCATACACACCAGTTATTTGGATTGTTCCAGCTTTACGTACTGCCTGTGATGCGATGACGATACCACCCATTGCACCACCATGTAGTTTCAATCCTGTTGCAAGATATTCCATCGGTGTCATTTTACCACTCATCCCAGAGCAATCAATAACAATATCCGCTCCGCCTTTTGTCATTTCTCTCAAATACTCACCGACATTTTCATGGTGCTCAAGATTAATTGTTTCAACATTATTTGTTCTCTTTGCATGTTGCAAACGGTAAGTCAAATGGTCCACTGCTATAACTCTTTTAGCCCCTTTAAACCAAGCAAACTTTTGCGTAAGTAACCCTACAGGTCCACACCCTAAAACAATCACTGTATCACCTGGTTTTACACCAGCGTTATCAACACTCCAGTAAGCAGTTGATGCAGCATCCGCAAGTAAAACTAATTTTTCATCCTCAACTTCACAATTTTCTGGTAGCTTAAAAGGAGTAAAGTTCCCGTAAGGTACTCTCATATATTCAGCCTGACCACCTGCATAACCACCTGTTGTTTCTGAATAACCAAAAAAACCGCCCATTTCACCATGTACATTAGAATTATCACACTGACTTGTAATGTCATGAGTACAATACCAACATGAGCCACAGCTTACATTAAATGGGATGATTACACGGTCACCTTTTTTTAATTTCTCAACTCCAGGACCAACTTCTTCTACTATTCCCATAGGTTCATGACCAATGACATAATCGGTTGGCAAATTAGGAATCATTTGGTGAATTAAGTGTAAATCTGAACCACAAATTGCAGAAGTTGTAATTTTTACGATAATATCATCCGATTTTTGTATTTCAGGGTCCTTTACGTCTTTCACTTGTACATTTTTATTACCTTGGTATGTTACGGCTTTCATGGTGCTTTCCCCTCTTTCATTTATTCGGCGTTGCAAACATACCGAGTCGATCTGTATCATTTGGAAATAAGTTCATGTTCGCTATGTAAAGTGCATTTTCAACTGACTTTAAATCTAATTCAACTTGTTTACCAACGTCATAGGGATAAAGCCACCCCTTATTGATCATCAATTCACTTAGTTCTTCGTGTAAATCAATCATTAGTTCCATTTGGCGATAGAGAGCTGTTCTTAATTTTGGACTTGTTGTTTCAGTGATTGCAATTGCATAAGTATGAATCCCACTTTTAATAGACAGTAAGAAATCCGTAGAAAAAGTGGCATCTGCCATTTCTGGCATATGTTCGGCTCCTTGTGGATCTAAGTAATCCATGATCATTTCTATTCACCTCGTTGGATATAATTTGTTCTTGCTCCCTCATAAAAACCTTTCAATTCAGTTAAAGCAGCAATTGACTGCTGTACATCTTTTTCCATTAATTGCTTCAAATCATTGTCAAAACAAATACCCATCATTAATTTTGATTTTAGTAAACTAACAGTTTTTAAATTAATGATTTCATGAGCTTCCATTGTCTCATGGAATGCCAATCCTTCCTGTTCCATCCAGTCACCTCCATCAAATCTCCATTATATGTAATGTAACCACTCGTAGTGTTTATTATGCTTTATTCGAATTCAAAAATATTAAATAGTAAAAGGGAAATAGATGAATAAGAAGAATCGTAAAAACAGAAGATAGTGTGGATATTTATATTAGGAGGACAAAAATGAAAAGAACTTTAGGGCTTCATGAAACTTTAGAATTACATGAATTAATTACTTTCAAAAGTCTATGCCTTACAAAATCAGCAACAATGAGTGGACTTGCTCAAGATTTGGATCTACAAACAATTCTATTAGATGATGCGAAAAATGGTCATGAGCATATACAGCGCTTAAAAGAATTCCTGACGTATACTGGTGAACATTCATGACGAATATTTTACAAAATATAGCTGGTATGGGCGGAATGACAGATCAAGTCATTGCTACAGATTTCTTAATCACTTCAAAATCAGGTGTTAGGAATCTTGCATTTGCTTTAACGGAAACAGCTTCAAAAGAGTTAAGAGAAACATTACGTCAACAGCTAAAAGTAGCAGTGGAGACACATGAATTGATTAGTAACTTTATGGTTTCAAAGGGATATTATCATCCTATCGATTTAAACGAACAGACAAAGGTTAATTTAACAACAGCTAATACAGCATTAGAATTAGCTAGTAAAAAAATATAAACTTCATAAATGATCATTGTTATAGTTTTTTTCGACTTTTAACCTTGAACAAACTTACTTTTTTCAAATGCTCTAATTAAGATTTGTTAAACTTCTCTTAGGTACTGGCTATTAAATTAGACATAAGCATAGCTGTTTAATGTAGTACATATCTGCGTTCTAAGCTGTCTTGAAAATAAAAAAAGACCTTAAACGGTCTTTTTTTCTAGCTAAATATTAGCCAATAAACGGTATTACTGAATATGATATGACATTTCGATCACGATATGTTTGAGTAATCACATCACTTTTTGTACTTAAAATACCATTTTGTAAAATGACTGGCTTAAAACCTCTTTCCATTGCTCCATTATAAGTGAAAAGAACACAATGCTCAGCAGCAAATCCTGCAATAATCACTAAGTTAATTCCTTGGTCACGTAACACCTGTTCCAATTCAGTTTCCCAAAATGCATTAGAATGTACTTTCTGAATAAAAATATCTTCTTGCTCTACTTTAATTTCTGGAATAATTGATATGGAATCATCATGAATATCACTTGCGCCCTCAACGTCTTGAATATGTATAACTACATTATTTTTTTCGCGAATCTTCTCTGCAACATAATTAATATACTCACAAGCGCCATCAACATTCATCACTTCTTTTTGATCATTTAGTAAATTTTTTTGCATGTCTATAATTAAAAAGCCTATTTTCATTGTTTTCCCCCTATTAAATCTTAGATTGAGCTTAAAAATCCTCATTAGGAAATATATTCCATATTATAAAAAAAAAACCTTTAATTTTTTCTAAATTAAATTGACATATTATATAGAACAATTCAAATAGAAACTTAAAAAAGCCCCAATCGCAATAGCTATCGGGACTTATATTTATCTATTAAATTTTCATTTAATTTTTAGCAGGAACATTAATACCTAGCTGTAATAATCCATTTCCTTCTTCTAATTTAGAGTATCCTAGCGAAATTGTATGAGAAATTAACAAATCATAAATTTCTGATTCAGTAATTCGCTCATTATTTTCAGCTTCATATTGATGAATCAATAAAGCAATTGCTCCAGATACATGCGGTGTTGCCATAGATGTCCCGGAGAGAGAAGCATATTGATTTCTTGGATACGTTGAAAGAATTTTTTCCCCTGGTGCTACTAAATCAACCTCGTCATTTGTATTACTAAAATAGGATAAACGCTTTTGAAGATTGACAGATCCTACTTCCACCACTTCTTGGTATGCACCCGGATAGCTATATTCACTAGTTTCTCCGCTGCCATCACCTTCATTACCTGCTGCGCATACGACCACAATATTTTGCTCTACCGCTTTTTGAATTGCTTCATGTAAACCAAGGTCATCTTCCGGACTGCCCAATGACATTGAAATTACTCGAACAGATTCTCCGTTACAGCCTTTCCAATATGTTGCATATTCAATCGCCTGGGTTACAGCTTCTACGCTACCTTCCCCTCGACCATTTAGTACTTTCAAAACGAGTAGCTTTACTTTTGGTGCAACGCCAACTACACCTTGTCCATTTTGAGAAGCACCAATTGTACCGCATACATGTGTCCCATGACCATTATTGTCTAAAAATACGTTCGGATCTCCGCCATAGTCTTCTGTAAAGTTATACCCGCCAATAATACGGTCCTGTAAATCTGAGTGGTCTGTTTGACAGCCAGTATCAATCACTGCAACAACCACATCTTCTCCTTGAAACCCTTTTTCCCAGATAGACTCAGCTTCGATTAAACGGACACCAACAGGTATTTCTTTAGTACGCCCTTTAACTTCTTCCAATTTGTAAGGAATTAACCTAAACTTGGACATGCTTATCCACTCCTTTTTGGGTTTTTACATAAGGATCATATTCTTTGAGGTTTATTTTTATATTCTCTTCTCATCCAATTTTTACCTTTTAAATTCGCGAACTTATTAGCCTTTTCATAACAAATGACTCTTTTATCATAGAGGCTTTTTAGTGGTAATGATTATTGTCCTATCATTTGTAAAACCCATTTATCACTTTTGTATCAGTATGATTACCATTTATAACTAAATGAAAAATAATAAAAAAATGGGACTGACTCACAGCCCCTTGTAACTTATTCGAAACGACATTAGTAGACTTGATTCAAACGAAATAAGAGATTTCCCTAAACATAATGAATATTGTAAGTACACTTCATCACTCCGTTGGGATAAAGTTTCATTTCTTTTAAATCTAATGTAAGTGAGGACTTTTCATTACCAAATAATGAAGTACCCTCTCCGACGATTATTGGATTAATTTTCAGTACCAATTGATCAATCAGATTATGTTTCAGCAACGAACCTGCCAATTCTCCTCCACCACATAGCCACAATTTACCGCTTTTTTGTTGTTTAAGATTTTCAATAAAAGAAATCGCGTTTCCTTTTACTAATTCTACCTCTTCATTTGATTCAAACTGTAATGAATTTGAGAATATATAATGCTTTAATCCTTTATAGCCAGGTTCTCCTGGTTTCGCACCAAATTGAAATCCAAACTCATATGTTTTTGTCCCCATCAACACAGCATCATATTGTTGTATATCTGCTAAAAAATCAGGAACATGTTCTCCTTCAAATAAAAAGAGAGAATTTTGTATATCTCCTTCAAGCATACCTTTGTCTGATATAAAATTATCTATTGATACAGCAACATGGTAAATTAATTCAGCCATTATAGATTCACCCTCCAAAATTTTAATTACTTAATTACTACATTTAATGGATTTCAATCCAAAATTATTCGCTTTTTGGTTAAGTAATCTACTAATAATACGTTATTATGGTCTTCGTAAAAAAGAGCCGATCTAAGATCGACTCTTTTTCATTCAAAATCTGATTACGATTATACTAATTTATAAAGCTTAGAATATTTCTCTTCCAGGTAATCAATAAAGTATTTTACGTTTAAATCTTCACCTGTAATATCGATTAGTAATTCTGATGGTTTTTTTAATTTTCCATATTGATGAATATGTAAAGTAAGCCAATTTACGATTTGGTGCAGTTCACCACTTTTTAGAAGTTGTTCATAATTTGGTAAGTCTTGTTTCATTTTATGTTTAAATTGGGCTGCATACATTGCTCCTAGCGCATATGATGGGAAATACCCGAAGTCTCCACCAGACCAATGCACATCTTGAAGTACTCCTTCACGATTATTAGAAGGAACGATTCCTAAGTATTTCTCCATTTTTTCATTCCAAACCTTTGGTAAATCTTTAACTTGTAAATCACCATCAAAAAGTTCTTTTTCAATTTCGTATCGAACCATTATATGAAGTGGGTATGTACATTCATCTGCTTCAATTCTAATATAAGAAGGTTCACTATGATTGATTGCTTGATAGAACTCTTCAACAGTCAAATCTTTAAAGAACTCACCTGTTTGCGCTTTTAATTCTTCATATTGCGTTTCCCAAAATTCTAAACTTCTTCCAATCATATTTTCAAAAAATAGTGACTGTGATTCATGGATTCCCATTGATGCCCCAGAACATAATGGTGTTCCAATTAAATTAGCTGATAGATTTTGTTCATAAAGTGCGTGGCCACATTCATGAATCGTACCAAATAAAGCACTCATAAAATTATCTTCAATGTATTTTGTTGTAACTCGTACATCACCTGGGTTTAATGTAATTTGAAACGGATGCACTGTTTCGTCCAGTCGTCCTGATTGAAAATTATATCCTAATTTACGTAATACGTTTTCACTAACTTCTTTTTGAATATCTTTAGAAATTGGTTGAAATAATTCATCTCTTTGAAGTGAAACACCAGAATTAGAAATTTTTGAAACTAGTGGCACTAGACTTTCTCGTACTTTACTAAATACTTCATCAAGCTTTTTCGTCGTCATTCCAGGCTCATAGAAATTAAGTAATGTATCATACTTTTTGTCTGTATAACCCCAGTACTCTATAAATTTCTTCTTCATTTCAACTATTTTCTCTAAATATGGCTGAAATGTTAAGAAATCTCCCGAATCCTTCGCTTCTTCCCATGCTGATTCACTTAAAGCACATAATTTAACATATTCTGCATATTCATTTTTTGGAATTTTACAGTTTAAATCATATTCTTTTCTACATTCTTTAACTGATTTCTCTACAATTTCAGTTAAACGTCCTGTACCAATTTCACTTTCAAGACGTGTCAAATATTGTTCCATTTGTTCTGAAGTCGTCATCTCAAATACTTCTGAAGAAAGTTGACTAATTACATTTGAGCGCTGCTCTGCCCCATTTTTTGGTGCGCCTGTACGTAAATCCCAATACATTACATTAATGGCTTCATTATAATTTTCAATTTTCTTTAAATAATCAGTAAACTCTTCTTGTACTAAATGTAATTCCATTTTTCTCCCTCTTTTCAATGAACTTGATATTTTCACTATCATTCTATCATATTTATGACTAAATTCTTCCAATTTTTATCTAGGACATTTGTAAAACATTTATAGTACAATGTGTTTTAGGTGAGGTGTTCGTATGAGAATTTTATTATTAGGTGCAACTGGAAGAGTCGGAAAACAAATCCTTAATTTATTATTAGATGAGAATTATGAAGTAACAGTATTGGTAAGAAATCAACAAAAACTTACAATTCAACATCCATTACTTAATATATTTCAAGGTGATGTATTACAATCAGAGGATATAAGAAAATCTATTGAAGGAATTGATGGCGTTATTTCAGCGTTAAATACAAACGAAAATGAAACTCTATCAAAATCAATGCAAATACTTGTTCCGCTTCTTGAAGAATTTCATATTCATCGTATTGTTACAATCGGTACAGCAGGAATTTTACAATCTAGAGTTGAACCAAATACTCTACGATATTTAAGTTCTGAATCAAAACGTAAGTCAAAAACCGCAGCTAGCGATCATGAAAAAGTATTTCATTTATTAAATGGAAGTAGACTGAATTGGACAATTGTATGTCCAACGTATTTACCCGATGGTCCTATTACCAAAAACTATAGAGTTAGTGAAAACTTCTTACCAGCAGATGGAAAAAGTATTTCAACAGGTGATACGGCTCACTTCGCCGTGAAGGAGTTTTTTGTAGAGAAATTTATTCAGTATAGGGTTGGTATTTGTTATTAATACAAAAAAGCTAGCATTCGCTAGCTTTTTATTATTGGCTCTATTGGTAAACTTTTTAATACTTTATCATAAGTCTCTTTTTGTAAATCATTTTCTAAAAATAGAATGATTTTACCACGATCTTCATGACTACGTATTAGTCGACCGATCCCTTGTCGTAATCTAAGTAGCATATATGGTTCATCGATTTCTGTATATGGGTTAGCTGTATTTTGACGTTTTGATTGGAACACTGGATCATTTGGAGGGAATGGTAATGAATGGATAATTACCTGGCTTAATGATTCCCCTTGAATATCAAGTCCTTCCCACAGATGAACAGCACATAGAGAAGCTGTCTGATTTTCTTGGAACTTTTGAACGATCGAGCTAATTTCTTCCTCCCCTTCAAAATAAAGAGGGAATTGTAAATTTTCTTGTTCGATTAATGTCTTGAATTGTTTCATTTCTTTTGAAGAATTAAACAAGACTAAAGAGCTACCGTTATTATTTTTTAAAGCTTCAATAATGATGCGGTTTTTCTGATCTGTTTCATTTTGGTCAATTTTATTTATTTCAATTTTCATTTGTTCTTCATAATCAAATGGAGAATTAACAGAAAAAGATAAATAATCTTTAATACCTAAACTATTTGCGATATATTCAAATGAACTATTTTGTGAAAGTGTCGCTGACGAGAATAGAATTGGCATTTTTTGTTTGAATACTTTCTCTTGTAATAACTCATTAACAGCTTTCGGCATAATAACAAGCGTTAACTCATTTTGGTTATATTCAATCCATTGAATTGCAGATGATTCATTAATAAATAAATTCAAACAACGCTCAACATCATCTAAATGTTCATCAACAATATTTAATTGATATTCATCAATTGTATACATTTCACTTTCAAAAACTAATTCATCTCCAATTTTGCTTATTTGAGCTTTTAGTCGTTTTGCTAATGACAATAATTGATTGTTCATGTTTAGTTGATAACGTTTAGATCCTTCAACTTCTACACTGTTATTATCTAATTCGTAAAAGAATTGATCATATGTTTCCAAAGTATCTTCCAATAATTCTTGGAAGCTCTCTCTCGTACCAGATTGCATTAAGAATGAAAGAAACGTATTTAAGGTTTCTTGTTGTAATCTGTATGTTAATGATTTTTGGCTGGCAAACTCTAGTAAGTGTCCTTCGTCAAATACGACACAACTAGGATTTGGTAGTAGTGGTAACTGACCTTCACGTTTTCTTGAATCGACAGTCCAAATATGTTCCATATAAAACTCTTGAGAACATACAATTAAATCAGTTGCTTTACGATAGTGTTCTCTTGAAAGAGTTTGTCCACAACGATGCCTTTGATCGCATGTTGAACAATCTTGGAAATAGTCATAAGAAATTGTGTCCCACTCTTCATCAGTTAACTCTTTATATTCAGTTCGATCTCCATATGGCGTAAATGTTTGTAATGTACCATAATCGTTAACAAAACTTGGTAAGTTATCGTACACTGCCAATACTTGATCTGATGTCTCATCTTCTGTTCGCTGAATATCTAGCTTTTTCAGACATAAATAATTCGTTGTTGATTTTGCTAATCGAACATCAATTGCTAAATTTAAAGCATTAGATAATTTTTCAATATCACCATTTTTTTTAACAAGCTGTTCAATTAAAGATTCATCTGCACATGCGATAATTGCAGGCTTCCCAGTATATCTTGCATAGCATAAGCAGTACAGTAAATAAACAAATGTTTTACCAGTTCCAACACCTGCTTCAGCAAAAATAACCTTCTTTTCTTTAAAAGCACGTTCGACTTGATACGCCATAAAAATTTGTTCATCTCTTAATTCATAACCAGCATCTGGTAATAGATCGTAAAAAACATCTCCAATCCATTCCCCAAGCTTGTCTATAAATGAATCTTGCTTCCCTACCTCAAAAGGTAATTTTGATGTTGTACTCATTGCTACCCCCAAAATGTTAATTAAAAAGAAAAAAGTTCTCTATGAGAACTTTACATTCACTAATTTATTTGTTGTTACATTGATGTTAAAAAATAGTCTCTAATGGCTATCATACAAAATATTTACTAAAAGTACAATAATACGCGCTAAATATAAAGTAAGTGGTAATTTTTTGTTTTCAATTTTATATTCAAGTTTCTAATAATTGATTTAACAGGATTTGAGACTTTAGACCTTCTTCTCCATCAATTTCAGGTTTTTGGTCATTTTGAACACAGTCTATAAAATGATTAATACAATCTTCAAAGCCTCTCTGCTTTAAAGTAGTATCCCATGAAAGAGCTGTTGAAATCGAAAGTTGGTTATTTGATTCAGTCTCCATTGTATTCATGTTCTTTACACGAATAATAGCCCCTTCTGTTACTAGTTCTAATTTTTCTAAATTTGTACCAGCCTTACGATGCATCTCAGTAAAAATCGGAACATTTAATTCAGATTTAAATAAATGACCCGCGTAAATAAGATTGTTTTCATTATTTACATTTATTGTGGAATCAATAACATTCAAATCTTCGTTTGCTAACCACCTAGCAGTATCTACTAAATGAAGATAATCATCTAACATCGTGAATTCATATGAATTTGAACCGATGCTATCCATTCTATGCTTTTCAAAACGGATTGAAGCAATATTCTTTGCTTGCTCTTTTGCAGCTACATACATAGGTGCGAACCTTCTATTAAATCCTACCATTAATTTTCGATCATGTTTGATCGCTAACTCCACTAATTTTTCAGATTCTTCAATAGTAGCAGCTAATGGCTTATCAACATATACTTCTTTCCCTAAAGTTAATAGGAAAGAAACGATCTCAAAATGTGTGCTAGTTGAGCTATGAACAAATACTGCATCACATTGATCAGCTAGTGTTTGTAGACTACTAAAATCTTGAATACGATATTGTGAACAAATCGATTTGCGCTTATCCTCACTTGGTGAAAAAGCACCTTCAAAACTCCAGTTTGTTTCTTTCGCTAGTATCGGCAAGTAAGCTTTTTGAGCAATATTCCCTAAGCCGACCATACCAATGCGTGGTTTCTTCATATATCTCATCCCTTTAAACATATTTCATTTCACTTAATGTCATTTTAACAAAATTATCTTAAAACTGTTTATATAAACTCTCATAACCTACATAAAAATTAGAAATGAACTAGGTGATTATGGGAAAACTATTAAATATGTCCAAACAAATAATATTGTATAGGAGATGATTGATTGTATTTGTATTCATTGATTCAATCGAATTTTGACACAAATGATGATTTAAGTGTAGTAAGGGATCTTTATTTACTACAACATGAGAATCACTTTACTAGTGATGAATTCCATGACATGGTAACCAGCTATAAAAGTACTGCGGAAACAAATTGGCATGTAGCACATCTTCTTGAAAAAAATCATGGTTTTAGAATCGTGCCATCAATCAATTTATAAAATTACATACATTTTTGTTTGTTAAAAAAGTACTAATTAGTATTTTAATTAGTACTTTTTTCCATTTCATTATTCAACATTTCTAGGTGGACGTTTCCCAAAGTATTGGTAATAATCCGTTTTAATAAAACCGTTAAACAATTTACGTTTTTTAGTTGCAGGTTTACCGTAAAATTGTTCAAAGCCTTCATGACTAGTTAAAACATAAACCGACCATGTGTCTAATTTCGTGTAAACCTGACCCATATCAGCATATAATTTTTCAACATATGGACGATCATTTAAACGTTCTCCATATGGTGGATTTGTGACAACATAACCATAGTCTAATCTAGTCGTAAAATCCTTTACTTGCATTTGCTTAAATGAGATTGAGTCTGCTAGTCCAATTTCATCTGCATTTGCTTTAGATACATTAATCATTCTATGGTCGATGTCTGAACCAATTATTTCTAATTTTTGATCATAATTTGCCAAATCATCTGCTTCTTGTCTTGCTTCGTTCCAACGTTTTTTTCCAATCCAGTGCCATTCTTCTGAAGCAAAGCTTCTAAAAGAACCTGGAGCAATATTTTGACCAATTAAGGCAGCCTCAATTGGAATAGTTCCTGAACCACAAAATGGATCAACAAATGGTAAATCAGCATTCCAGTTCGTTAATAAAATTAATGAAGCTGCAAGTGTTTCTTTTAATGGTGCTTCACCTTGTTCAACACGGTATCCTCTTTTATGTAATCCTTCACGGCCTGTTGTATCAATTGTTAAAGTTACAATATCTTTTAAGATAGAAACCTCTACTCGGAATAATGGTCCATCCTCTATTAGCATTCCTTGTACATTTTGAATCGTTTTTAATTTATCTACTATTGCTTTTTTTACAATCGCTTGACAATCCGAAACAGAAAATAATTTCGATTTTTGGGATTTACCAGTAACAGGGAATTGTCCATTTCTAGGAATAAACATATGCCATGGTAATGCTTTTGTTTTCTCGAATAATTCATCAAAAGAAGTTGCTTTAAATTCACCAACTCGAAGCTTCACACGATCCGCTGTTCTTAACCATAGATTAGCTTTAACGATACCATCTTCATCAGCCTTAAATAAAACGCGGCCATTTTCCACCTGTACATCTTCAAATCCTAAGCTTTTAACTTCTCTTGCAACTAATGCCTCAATTCCCATAGCAGCTGTTGCAATCAGTGTATATTTAGTCAATTTTTTCACCTATCTCACTCAAAAAGAATGAACTTTTCTATTTTTATTTTCCATATCTTCATTATGAACAAAACGCGTCAAAATTACAAAAAACTCTCCAAGGATTAGAGAGTTTTAAACAGTTTCATCATTTCATATGTTCTGTAAGCCATGTTCTGTTCCTTAGTACTACAAACGGCTCTCGCCTCGTACGTAAAGGTGGTAATCATCTATCTACAGAAATACTCTGTCCCTTTCTAAGTTCAATTCCTTCGAAAGGATTCCCCTACCATAATTTGGGTTTCTCGCTCGTGGGGTTTACCGCGTTCCACTCCTCTCATTTCTTCGAGGACTACGTCACTGTGGCACTTTAAAGGTAGTAGAACCATATCCATAAAGGACTTAGGTCCGTTCCCTGCCGTTAGCTTTACCAGCTACCCTATCTTATGACTTCGATAGGCACGAACACTACAGCCATCTCAGGTCTGTGCGAGCATGGACTTTCCTCAACAACGTCTAGCGTTGCAGCGATTACCCGAACATAATGAAACGAACATTATCTAGTATAGTAAATTCTACTTTAGTTTGCAATGCTTTCTTTCATAATAAGATTAGTAAAAATTATTCGAATAGTTTACTACCAAAAACATGCTTCTCTAAATTAGATAATCTTTTTAATACATCCGTATTCGTATTGTTAAATGGCGAAGGAGTTGGAGTCGTATTTTTTTGATCTTCTAATAATTTTTTATACTTTGCATTTTCTTGTTGTAGGGCTACTATTTGATTTTGAAACGATTCATAATCTTTAATAATTGTATCTAAGTATTGGTCAACCTCTTCTTGATTATATCCACGCATTGAAACTTTGAACTCTTTGTTTAGGATATCTTTTATACTTAGCTTTATTTTTGTTGATTCCATGTGTGTCACCCCAAAACATTTAGAAATATTTACCTTCTATTTTTTCAGAGACTTAATAAATTGTCAATTATCTATTCTATAATTCCCTATAATCATTCGCATCATTCTCAATAAATTCCTCTGCAATCACTTGTAAATCATCAAAAGTTACTAGATCAATCGAATATTGATTTAATTCTTTTTTCCTAATCGCTAAATCATACAAATATTTAGGAGAACCTTCTTTTTCTGTGTCATATAAAAGGATACAACCTTCACTTTTGCTAATTAAAAATTCATTTTTAGCTTTTAACTGAGCAGGTGATTCATATGGCTTTCTTGAAATTGAATCAACATGATCTGCCTGAGCTAATATTTCCTCATAATAAAGTTTGTTTGCTTCATTCCAGTTTTTATCCTGGTCTTCATACGGTGTGAAGACTGCTAATTGTAAGTGAGGATATTCAAGTTGCAGCTCAAAAACAACCTCCGCTGCCCATAATTCAATTCCCATTTGACCAGATATGATAATCCATTCCAAACCATCGTCTATGTAAGAAAGAATTTTATTTTTTATTGCTTTTTTTATGTATTTTACTGCGTCATGTTTATTTGATGAAATGCCTAATTCAAAAGATTTATATCCTGAAACTAGTAGTACTCTCATATGACCTCACAAGAAATCAGGAAGAACAAAATGCTCTTCCCTCGTTATTTGTATTCTTTTCAAATATGCACTTTTATTAAATAATCTTCTTAACTCAATCTAATTACATTTCTACTTACGACATCTACTGTAAATGCAGGATAAATTATTGGAGTAACAAAATAATTGTTAAGATGATCATTAGAACCGAATTTGTGGAAACCATTTTTATAGCTTGTACGATCATTACTGTTCTCTCGAGGAAAATAATATCCGATTTAATCTTAGATGTATATAAATTAATTTGTGTCGGAAATAATGCCTTATAAGTAAGTAGTATTCTTTAATTTGTTAAAAAGTTCACTTTCTATTACGTTATCTTGAAAAGAACGAAAAATTTTTGATTTCTATGAAAGAATTACATATAATGCTTGTTTAAAACTAGTAAAGATAATAAACGTTAATGTTAAAGTAATAAAAAATAAAAAAAGAATTTTGTTTTTCAATCTTTTTCTCTCCAATATATTAAAGTATCTAAAATGTCAACAATTTTAATTTTAAAAGGTTTGAACAAAATTCACAACTATTAATTTAACGTAAATAAAAGTTTAAATATTTTGACATTTGTAATAAAAATCTACCGTTGCCGATTACACCTTATTCCTATAAAATAAGTATGAAATCGTTTTATTTACCAATTAAATGTAAATACACAGCTATACGAGGAGTAAACCATGATTAACAAAAATTCACCAGTTCCAATTTACCATCAACTATTAGAATATATAAAATCAAAAATTACATCTGGAGAATATCCAGCCGATGAATTAATACCTTCTGAAAGAGAGTTTTCTGAAAAATTCCAGATATCTAGAATGACTGTAAGACAAGCTTTAAATAATCTTGTTCAAGAAGGTTTCGTATATCGTCAAAAAGGCAAAGGTACATTTGTTAGTCGTCAAAAAGTAGAAAAACGAATTAGTAGATTAAATAGTTACACAGAAGAAATGATTGAAAGAGGATTAAAACCAAGTAGCAAATTAATTGAATTTGAAATTATAAAAACAGATTCATCGTTAGCAAATATATTAAAAATAACCGAAAATGATCCCATTTATAAAATTAAAAGAGTCCGTTTAGCTGATTTAAAGCCGATGTCTATTGAAAGCATTTATGTGTCATGCGAATTAGCCCCTAACTTAAATCAAACTGTACTTGAAAAATCTTTTTATGAATATGTGAATTCAAATATTCCCGATCCAATTCAATATGCAGATCAATCAATTCAAGCAAGATTAGCAAGTGAAGAAGAAGCAAAACTGCTTGAAATTCCACCAAATTCTCCTGTGTTATCTATTGATCGTACAACTTACTTGAGAAGTGGAAAAGTACTTGAACATGAATTGACTGTGTATCGTGCTGATCGTTATAAGCTAGTACATTCTCTTTTTAGAAATGATTAAAGCCAGGAGTTATCCTGGCTTTTTTTTATTTGAAGAAAAATCCAATTTGCTTGAACAGTCCTCCAACTTGATTCACGGTATTCATCATTTGTCCTGCTGTACTCATCATTTTGGGTACATCATACGATCCAGAGGAATTCTTAAATTGATTTAATATAGAAGAAAATTGAAACGATTGACCGTTACTATTTTGTTGGTTTAATTGTTTTGGTTGTGTTGGATAAGGAGTACTAGGTGCAAACATTGAAGGTGTTGAAAACGGTCCACCTTGCATCATTTGCCCATATTGTTGGTGCTGTGGTTGTTGTTGAGTGAAATTAGAAAATTGTGTTTGAAAATTTTGGTCAACATAAGGGTTTGAATACAATTGAAAATTAGAATAATTCGTCGCTTGTGGCTGTTGCCCATACCCTGGAAAACCGCTCTCTAATGGCGTAGCATAAGGCTGACTAGGATATAGTCCCGCAGGGTTTTGCATCAAATGTGGCTGTGCTTGAGCATATTCAGGCGGTGATGCAAACATTGTACCTTGTTCTGGATAAGCATGTGGTTCTATGTCTTCCATCTGGTTCATAGCCTGAAATGTTTGCGTCTCGCTTGTAGGAGCCGTTTCCATCATTTGCATAGTTTGTTGAACTTCTGTTGTTTGTAATTGGTTTTGAGAATATGGTTGAATCATATTCCCATAATACCGTTGAATCATTTCGTTTTGCTGTTGGTTTAAATCATATGGATTAAATGTCCCATTATGATAATAATGGTCATTTAATTGATGTTGATTTCGAAACCATTCAAAACTGTTATCAACGTGATTTGGAGGAAACATTTGATGTCTCATTTTTCTCACACCCATTATATTTATTCTTTTAGTATTTGTATGATGTAATTGCCTAAATTGTTACAATCTAAAAAATCTGATCGCTACTTTTTTTGTCATTTACTGTCGGAAGTTTAAATTTTTAAAAAAATTTAAATCTTGAGTATTTATGGTACATTTTATGTAATAAAAACAAGTTTTTTATTAAATTTTAATGTTGGAGGGGTAATAATGACATTGCTAGAATTGAAGAACAAGTTTATTTCTTTAAAAAGTTTTGAACCAACTGATCTTAATCAATTAATGGATTTCTTACAACAAAATTACCTGAATGGTGAAGTTACGTTTCAACATTATAGAGCATTAATTAAAGAACTTGAATTGTCTGGTGCAAATAAGCCAAATTGATTGGCCATTAAAATTAAATATAAATAAAGAGATACCCGTTCACGATGCTCGTAGATGGGTATCTCTTTATTTTATTTATAAGATTATTTGTTAAATAAACGCTAACTTTCTTCCTAATAAAGGTGTAGAAATCCATCCTCCACCTTGGCTTGCTTGATTAACTTTCTTTTCAAAATGGTGAAGATGTACCGTAGTAGACTGAACCTTATTTAAAAGTGAATTTTTTTCTTCTTCACATTTTTGACTCATTCTAGAAGCTAAAGAGTGTTCAATAAATTCAACCTCATTTAAAAATTCATCAATTGCTCGAAAAAATTCTTCTTTTTGAATTACCTCCATACAGTTCAACTCCTCTTCATCTTTTGTACACCAATTTTCCTATATTACAAGTATTCAACGAGTAAAACTTCACCTCCTTCTACGTTGACAAAACTAGTACTTTTTCGCTAAACAAAGTGAATTTTTCTATTTTCCTCTTCATATTCGACAAAAAGAATTGTATCTAATAACTGTTTTGGGAAAGTTATAAATGGGAGGTGTTACATATGGCAAAAAATAAAAATGTTAAAAAGAAGAAACAAGAAAAAAGTAAATCTCAAGGAACAGGTAATCCGAAAATTGAAGGACCAAATTTCCCTGCAACATAAGCTGTGCAGATTAATGTGTATTCCGACAAGCATAATACCAAATCGGATAAGGTTATCATTAGTCAACATTTGACTTGGACTTATGACCTCGGTCGTAAAGATGTAAACAAAAAGAAGTTAGCATGTATATGCTAACTTCTTTTATTTGAACAATGATTTCATTTTTAATAGTGACATCATCAGCTCTTGTTTCATTAAAAACGTTTCTTTAAATTTAAATTGATCAGAATAATGCTCTTTCTTATACCATCCCTGTTGGAATACAGTAGAAGTATACCAGTCAAATGATTTTGTTCTTTTATGAGGGATTATAGGATATACGTCCCTTAATTTCGGATTATTTGATTTTGCAAATCCCACTATTTCTTCATAGTCATTTCTACTTCCTGAATGAGTTATTTGTTTTGCAAATTCGCAAAAATGATGGTGCAGATCCTCATGAAATAATATTGAATATAATTGTTTTCCTATTTGGATCCTTTTATCAATTTCTTGAAAGTGAAAAATGGACATACCATATACTTCTCCTAATAAATTGGGAAAAATCACGCTACTTAATTTCAATTGTTCTTGTAGTTTATACGACAAGGTATCAAACACTTCATGCTTGAAATACTCATCTTGGATAACGGGTTTTTCAATCATATTTTGTTCATTAATAATGAGTGAATAAACTAATCGAACATGATCGCGATTTGTCCAATATTTCTCCCACTCAATTTCCATAAAACTTGAGACGGAAAAATGCTTGAGTAAATAAAATAATGGTTTATTTTGTTTTACAGAGAACTCAAATAATAATAACTGAGGAAAAGCATCAGAAAAAATGATCCAATTAGCCCTTTCGTATGTTAAATATAATTGCTTTCTTTGTTTTAGACTGAGTCCATTAATAAAATTTTGATTTTCCAGATCTGTCATGTTATAGCCTGCATTACGAGATACCATACTTGCTAAAAAAGACCATTGAATAGAATTCATTCTGAAATAATAATTTTGATATGCAATCGTCCTTGAGATATTATCACTGTTATTTCGAATTGTTTCGTGATTGATCAATTCAATTAATTCATTTTCATTTCGATTTACACTATGTTCTTTTCTTCTTTGTTTTATATATTCCTTCCAGCTATCGTGTTGCAGGATCATTTGATCACCTCTGCATTCATGGTTATTTATACACGAACGTCTGTTTTAGTGCTATAATACATTTGTATGTATTTTAAGGCGGAGTTGGTTTAAATGACAATAAAATATCCTAATCGAAAAAATAATATTCTAAAAAACAATGAATTCATTTCAAAATCAGGAAATACTTATAGTAATCGAGGAATGTCTCTTGAGGAAGATTTAAATGCTACTAATACGTATTATTTAGCAAATAATATTGCAAACATACATAAAAAACCAACACCAGTACAAATAGTAAAAGTAGATTATCCAAAAAGAAGTGCAGCAGTTATTCGAGAGGCCTATTTTAAGCAAGCATCAACTACTGATTACAATGGCATTTACAAAGGAAAGTATATTGACTTTGAAGCAAAAGAAACTAATAACAAGACTAGTTTCCCTTTACAAAATTTCCACTTACACCAGATTCAACATATGGAGAATGTGATGATTCATGGTGGAATATCGTTTGTCATTATAAAATTTTCATTATATAATGAAATTTATTTTATGAAAGCTTCCGATATTCTTACCTTTTGGCAAAGGCAGCAACAAGGCGGAAGAAAGTCAATATCTATAGAAGAATGCAGACAGTTTGGAACATTGCTTAAAACTAGTTACCCCATTATTGTTCCTTACTTAAATTGTATTGATGAACTTTATTAAACTTAACATGATTTATAGACATCAAGATTAAGGTTCATTTTTGAAAGGCAGGAGAAATTAAGATGGCAAAAGAATATCGTTCACGAGAAGAACGTAAACGTATGGAGAAGCCTACTAAAGGTACGACAAAGAAACGTGAAGGTTTATGGAAAAAAATCACTTTATCAATATTGACAGTTGCAGTCATTTGTATACTTGCTGGTGTCGGTGGTTTTTATTATTTAGTTAGTGGCGCACCAGATTTAGATGAATCAAAATTAAAAGACCCACTATCCTCAACAGTATTAGATAAAGATGGAAATGTATTTGCAGAATTGGGTACTGAACAAAGGACTAAAATTTCATATAATGAGATTCCAACAGTGGTTCAAGATGCTTTTATCGCTACTGAAGATGTTCGATTCTTTAAGCATAAAGGTGTAGATATTCGCCGTGTGTTCGGTGCAGTTTTAGCTAATATTACTGGCGGATTTGGTTCTCAAGGTGGTAGTACTATTACGCAACAAGTTGTAAAAAATTCATTTTTATCACCTGAAAAGACAATTAAACGTAAAGTACAAGAATGGTATTTAGCATTTCAATTAGAACAAAAGTATTCTAAACAACAAATTTTAGAAATGTATTTAAATAAAGTTTATTTCTCAAACGGCTTAAATGGTCGTGGTGTTTATGGTATTGCAAAAGCAAGTGAAACTTATTTTAGTAAAGACTTGTCTAAAATTACATTACCCGAAGCAGCAATACTGGCTGGAATGGTTCAAAGTCCAAATAACTTTAACCCTGCTAAGCATCCTGCTGCATCTGAAAACAGAAGAAATATCGTGCTAAGCCAAATGAAAAAGTATAAGTATATTTCAGAAGAGGAATATACGAAGGCAAAAGCAGTTTCAATGAAAAGTATAGTTAAGGTGTCGCAGCCAGAACGTACTAAATATCAAGCATTCTTAGATGTAGTAATTGATGAAGTTGAAAAAAATGGCGATGCAAATGTTTATACTGATGGGTTAACAATTGAAACAACGATTGATCCAAAAGCACAACAAAAAGCTGATGAAATTATCAATCGCGGTAAAGAGTTTTATCCAAGTGATGAATTCCAAACTGGTTTCGTTTTAACAGATACGAAAACTGGTGAAATTCGAGCAGTTGGAGCAGGAAGAAATACAACAACTGGCGGAATCAACTTCGCTAAAGATATAAAAAGACAGCCGGGTTCTTCAATCAAACCAATCTTAGATTATGGCCCTGCTATCCAATATTTAAAATGGTCCACTTTCCATCAAATAGTTGATGAGCCTTATCAATATTCTGAAGGTGTTCCAATTAGTAACTGGGATAAACGATATAAAGGAAAAATTTCAATTAGATATGCATTAGCAGACTCAAGAAACATTCCTGCATTAAAAACAATGCAAGAAGTAGGATTAGATCGATCTCGTGAATTTGGAGTTGGATTAGGACTAGACTTACCAAAAGATATTTATGAATCATACTCTATCGGAGGATTTACAGGCGTGTCTCCGATGGAAATGGCTGGTGCTTATGCAGCCTTTGGTAATGGCGGGGTTTATATTAAACCTCATGCAGTTACAAAGATCATTTATCAAGATAAAACAGAAAAAGTATTAACACCTGAACCAAAGCAAGCAATGAGTGATTATACTGCTTATATGGTTACAGACATGCTACGTGATGTTGTTAAATCCCCTCTTGGTACAGGTGGTAGAGCAAACGTACCTGGCTTAGATATGGCGGGTAAAACAGGGACAACAAATTATCCAACTGAAGTAAAACAAAAGTATGGCTTCCCTGATAATGCAACTCGTGATAGTTGGTTTGTTGGTTTTTCCCCTGACGTAACTGTTTCTGTTTGGACAGGATATGAGAAAAATAAAAAAGATCATTATTTAGGTAAATCATCTACAAACATTGCAAAATACATCGCAAGAGATATGCTAGCTGCTACTGGAGATATGAATTCTAAATTCGAAAAACCAAGTTCAGTAGTTGAAAATCGTGATGAATTATATATTAAAGGCGAAAAAATGGATGAAATTCCACAAGATATAAAACTAGATCCTGTAAAAAATGTAGCGGCAAATTATGATCCAGTTACAAGTAATATTTCTTTAAACTGGCAATACGCTCCTGAGTTACTTCCATCGACTTCGTTTGAAGTAAGTTATGATGTAAATGGCAAAAAGGCACAAACACAAAAAATACAAGGAACTGCAACAAGTATTAACGGAATTGTTCCTGGTGATATTGTAAAAATTTCGATTGTCGCAACAAGTGATTTAGGTAAGAGTAATCCAGTTACAGTAACTGTTGATTTATCAACTACTGAGGAACCTGTCACTCCGCCTGATGAAGGTAATAATGGCAATGGAAACGGTAATGGCAACGATAACGGCAATGGAAATGGTAACGGAAACGGTAATGACAACGGGAATGGTAACGGTAATGGAGATGGTGGCGACGGTGAAACTGATGAAGATGGTAATCCAGTGATACCTGATCCTACTAAACCAACTGATAATAATGGCATTATCACAAATCCAACATCATATAATACTTCAAATTATCGTTATAACAAGATTACAGCATAATAAAAAACCTCCTCATTTTGAGGAGGTTATTTTTTGTTTATAATACAATTTTTCTAATTCAGTATATAGTCCAGATAATTGAATAAATGAGTGGTAGTGATCTGGTTGCTTAATAACGAAACTAATTCTTTCGTTCAAGTTAATCGGTTTAATTGTTAATAAGTCTAATTCATTTAACAAATCATTTATATTCGTTAAGATTTTACCGTTTAACCAAGTAGTAATCGAGATAAAGTTGGCTAAACCTCTTAGCATCGGTTCTAATGCCGATTTGCGATTTCGTAACCTAAAATAGACTGTCAGTAGCTCAGATTCCTCTTTCCATTGCAAAAACATTTCTTGAATGATTTTATCACGCACTTCTTGGGAGCTTATGGAGCTTTCTTCTAAAAGGTGAAGACTTTCGTAGGAAAAAGGTTTATTTTTTATCATGATCGAATCTTGCTCTATCTCATTATTACCCTCCATATAAAATGGTGGATTTATAAAATTTTCATGAATTCTACTCATACTGCTTTCTTCGCTTTCATTCGTTTTTTACCTTCTCTACAAATATCAAGAAGAGGACATGTTTCACACCCAGGTCTTTGCGCCTTGCAATGATAACGACCAAAGAAAATTAATCGATGATGTGTGACTCCCCACTCTTCTTTTGGTACTTTATTCATTAATGTCTGTTCAACTTCTAGTACAGAGTCCTTCCATCGACAGATTGCCAAGCGTTTAGAAACACGCTCAACATGAGTATCTACTGCTATTGCAGGGATATTAAACGCTACAGACATAACTACATTAGCAGTCTTTCTACCTACCCCAGGTAATTTGACTAACTCGTCCCTAGTTCTTGGTACTTCACCATTAAATTCAGTAAGAATCATCTCACTTAGCTTTTGTATATTTTTTGCTTTATTACGAAAAAGTCCAATTGATCTAATGTCATTTTGCAGTTCTTCTAATGTGACATCTAAATAATCTTGAGGTGTTTTATATTTCTCAAAAAGTGTTTTTGTTACTTTATTTACCAACACATCTGTACACTGGGCTGATAAAGCAACCGCAATAACTAGTTCAAACGGATTTTTATGATTTAGTTCACAATGTGCATCCGGGAACATATTACCAATTGTATTTAAAACCTCTGAAATTTGTTGTTTGTTTAACATTCCTACACTCCTTACTAACAAAAGCGAGGAGCATGTCCTCGCTTTACTTTTCTAGCCAATTATAAAAAGGAATAGCTCCTGTATATTTTGTTTCAGCTTGCTCTTTGTTTTGAGATTGTGGATCTTTTTTTCTAAAATGCTTACTGTAACTAATGGCTTGTTCAACTTGTTTAATTCCATTCTTTTTCCATTCAAAAAGAATTCGATCAATATAGCGAAAGTTTAACTTACCACTGATTACTGCTTCTTTTAAAGCAGCTTTAATTAATTTTTCGTCATGCTCATCTTGATCCATCCACATTGTTAATGTTTCAATTTCAAATGGAGATAAAAGTCTACCAAATTCTTTTTCAAATACTGAATAAGTAGATTCTTCATTTTGCTCAATAATTGACGGAATAGGATTTGTTTGTTCTACACTCGGCTGTTTTTCTTCTGTTGATTCAATCAATTTTATCCATAAAGGTGATAAAGAATATGCTTCTGATCGTAAATTTCTTTCATCTTTTTGTTCAACGATTTCTATTAAACCCTTTTTTAATAACTGACGTATGACTTCCATACATTTTTGATCGTTTAATGACATAATCTCTGCTAATTGAGAAGGTGTTGGAAAAGTATGACCTTTTTGTTGAAAAGAAAAAATTTGTAGAATCATGACTAGCTCTTCTTCATTCATGTTTAATGAAGCGTATTTACTAAGTAGAATATTTGGAATACTTAAGTTTCCAAATTCAATCCAATTTATAATGCTATTATTATTCACTTCGAACACCTCTAGCATAGTATAGCATGTTTACATAATAGAAATAAACTGTAATGAATCTCCAATTCAGTGAAAAAGAAAAAGAGGTATGAGAACCATACCTCTTCAATAGTTTATCTAATAACTCTTTAAAAAACCATCTAAAAATCGATTTATTATGGGTATAAACGGTTTAATAGACGTGGGAATGGAATAGCTTCACGAACGTGTTCAACACCTGATAACCATGCTACAGTACGTTCTAAGCCTAGACCAAATCCTGAGTGAGGAACTGATCCATATTGACGAAGTTCCATGTACCATTTGTAAGCGTCTGAAGTTAGACCATGCTCTTCACAACGTTTAGCTAATAATTCATAATCATCAATACGTTCTGAACCACCAATAATTTCTCCATATCCTTCAGGAGCAATTAAATCCGCACAAAGTACTACTTCTGGATTTGTTGGATCTGGTTTCATATAGAATGATTTAATTTTCGCTGGATAATGTGTAATGAATACTGGCTTATCAAAGCTTTCTGCAATTGCAGTTTCATGTGGCGCACCGAAATCATCACCCCATGTAATATCGTCAAATCCTTTTTCGTTTAAGAACTTAATAGCATCATCATAAGAAATTCTTGGGAATGGTGCTTTAATATTTTCTAATTTCGCAACGTCGCGACCTAATGTCTTTAACTCTAATTGACAATTTTTTAGAACAGATTGCGCTAAATGCGAAACATAATTTTCTTGAACGACTAAGTTATCTTCGTGATCCATGAATGCCATTTCTGGTTCAATCATCCAAAACTCAATTAAATGGCGACGTGTTTTAGATTTTTCTGCACGGAAAGTAGGTCCAAATGAAAATACTTTTCCAAGTGCCATTGCAGCTGCTTCCATATAAAGCTGTCCACTTTGAGAAAGATATGCATCTTCATCGAAGTATTTCGTATGGAACAATTCTGTTGTACCTTCTGGAGCACTTCCAGTTAAGATTGGTGGATCAACCTTAACAAATCCATTTTCATTGAAGAACTCATAAGTAGCACGAATAATTTCATTACGAATTTTCATTACAGCATGCTGTCTACGAGAACGTAACCATAAATGACGGTTATCCATTAAAAATTCTGTACCATGCTCTTTTGGTGTAATTGGAAAATCTACTGATTCATGGATTACTTCTACATTTGTTACATTTAATTCAAATCCTAATGGTGAACGCTCATCTTTACGTACTGTACCAGTAACATAAAGTGAAGTTTCTTGTGTTAATGCTTTTGCTTTTTGGAAAATTTCTTCCCCAACTTCTTCTTTCACTACAACCCCTTGAATGAAACCTGAACCGTCTCGTAGTTGTAAAAATGCGATTTTTCCGCTTGAGCGTTTATTTGCTAACCAAGCTCCGATTGTAACTGTTTGATCAACATATTTATGTACTTGTGATATTGTCGTTTTCAAAAATAACCCTCCAAAACATATGTATAAATAATGTAAATATTCCTATAAACATATTCATTATACCCTTCAAATCTCTCTATATCAACGTTATCTGATAAAATATGACAGAAAGATTCTCGGGTGGATATAAAAAAATGAAATAATTTACTTTTGATTCCACTTAAAATGATAAAAGCTAAGCATTTGCTTAGCTTTTATCAAGTCTTAGCTCAGATGAGGAACTGAATGTTCTTCAGTATCTCACCTTATAAGAAGCAACGAAAAAACGTGCGATTGTAAAATACAGACCAAAAATTAGCTAGGGATACTCGCTTTCATAAATTGCTCAATACGTTCTAGCGCTTTATCCAGTTGTTCTTGTGATGTTGCATAAGATAAGCGAATATTTTCAGGTGAGCCAAAACCAGATCCAGGGATAACAGCTACACTTGCTTTTTCAAGTAATTCTGTTACAAAATCATCAACATTGTTGAATCCTGCCATTTTAGCGGCTTCTGTAACATTAGGGAATAAATAAAATGCACCATTTGGTTTTACGCATGTGAAACCTGGAATCGTTATAAGTCTCTCATATGTTTTATTTAAACGATCTTCGAATGCTACTCTCATTTCTTCAACAGGAGCATCTCCCATTTCATAG
>Ga0209676_1000581_pt1 | contig 54811 bp, 52 predicted proteins | sample AraplaCvi_mLB_r2_FD_184282 | JGI IMG/M metagenome (GOLD analysis project Ga0209676, IMG submission 184282) | Arabidopsis root microbial communities from North Carolina, USA - plate scrape MF_Cvi_mLB_r2 (SPAdes) (version 2) | ecosystem: Host-associated > Plants > Roots > Endosphere | place: USA... | reverse complement strand
GCGACCGTTTCAAGGGCTACCCGCGCACCCAGCCGCCGCGCCTGCGCAGCGAAGTCGGCGCCGCCGGCTGGAACGTGCTGGCCGGCGACCTGCCGCTGCCGCTGGCCGTGCTCAAGCGCGAGGCGCTGGAGCACAACCTGGCGTGGATGCAGGCGCGCGTGCGCGAATGGGGCATCGACCTCGCGCCGCACGGCAAGACCACCATGTCGCCGCAGCTGTTCCAGCGCCAGCTCGACGCCGGCGCCTGGGGCCTGACCTTTGCCACCGTCACGCAGCTGGCCGTGGGCGTGGCCGCCGGCGCGCGCCGCACGCTGATCGCCAACCAGGTCGTGAGCGACGAAGACCTGGCCGGCATCCAGCTGCTGCTGGCCGACCATGCGGACCTGCGTGTGGTGTTCCTGGTCGATTCGATCGCGCAGTTGGCGCTGATCGAAGACTGGTCGAAGCGCCATCCCGCGAGCGTGCCCTTCGAGGTCATGCTCGAGATCGGTGTGCAGGGTGCACGCACCGGCTGCCGCACGCACGACGAAGCCATTGCGCTCGCCACGCGGGTGCGCGCCAGCGACGCGGCCAAGCTCGTGGGCATCGAGACCTATGAAGGGCAGGGCGCCACCGGCGAAAGCGGGCCCGACACGGCCTACGCCACCACGCTGATGGACCGCGTCGAAGCCGTGGCCCGCCACTGCGACACGCACCAGCTCTTCGAGACCGACGAGGTGCTGGTCTCGGCCGGCGGCTCGGCCATCTTCGACCTCGTGGCCGGGCGCCTGAAGCCCGCGCTGGGTGCGCCGGTGCGCGGCCTGCTGCGCTCGGGCTGCTACGTGACGCACGACCATGGCTTCTACAAGCGCATGGTGAGCGTGGTCGACGAACGCCTGGGCTGCGAATGCGGCGAGGGCCTGACGCCGGCGATGGAAGTCTGGGCCAATGTGCAGTCGCGGCCCGAGCCGGGCCTGGCGATCCTCTCGGTGGGCAAGCGCGACATCTCCTTCGACCTGTCGATGCCCGTGCCGATCGCGCGCGCGGCGCGCGGCGCGCTGCAGCCGCAGGGCGTGCCCGCCGGCTGGAAGATCACCGCGCTGAACGACCAGCACGCCTACCTGCGCTGGGACGAAAGCGAAGAGGCCGATGCACCGAAGGTCGGCGACCGCGTGGGCCTGGGCATCTCGCACCCCTGCACCACCTTCGACAAGTGGCACTGGATGCCCGTGGTCGAGAACGACTACCGCGTGAGCGACGCCGTCGCCATGCACTTCTGAACAACGCACCGATGACGCCCTCATTGCTCCAGAGGATCGCCGAGGCGCGCAGCGACGCGCCGGCCACGCGGCGCGCGATCCTCGACCTGATCCTCGAAGACCCCGACCGCGCGCTCGAAGAGAGCTTCGAGCAGCTGGCCGAGCGCTCGCGCAGCTCGGTGCCCACCATCATGCGCACCTGCCGCGACCTCGGCTTTGCCGGGCTGCGCGAGTTCAAGCTCGCGCTCGCGCAGGAGCTGGCGCTCGGCGGTTCGCCGCTGCACCGCCGCGTCAACATCGAAGATGCCGCCGACGAAGTGGTCGGCAAGATCGCGCGCAGCGCCGCGGCCTCGGTCTCGGGCGTGCGCGGCCAGCTCGACATGCAGGTGCTCGACGGCGCCGTGCGCGCCATCGCGGCCGCACCGCACGTCGACCTGTACGGCGCGGGTGCCACCTCGTGGTTCATGGCGAACGACCTGCAGGCGCGGCTGTTCCGCCTCGGCCTCTCGGCCAACGCCTGGGCCGACTACCACCTGCAGCAGGTGGCCGGCGCGGCGCAGCGTCCGGGTGGCGTGGTCATCGCCATCTCGCACGTGGGCGGCATGCCCTCGCTGCTCGACGCGGTCGACATCGCACGCGGACAGGGCGCCCAGGTGGTCGCCATCACGCGGCCGGGCACGGCGCTCGCGGCCAAGGCCGACTTCCTGATCGGCCTGTCGGTGCCCGACGACGCGGTGATGCACGTGGGCATCGACGCCTACCTCACGCACCTCACGGTCATCGAGATCCTTACCGTGCTGGTGGCGCAGCGCCGCGGCGAGCCCGCCGTGCAGCGCCTGCAGCGCGCGCGCGAGGCTTTCCAGCGCCACGGCATCGACGCCACCACGCACCCGCTGCAAAGCTGGGATGGCGGCGGCATCAACACGAAAAAGGGAGACAGCGAACCATGAGCGACACCCAAGCCGTGCTGCTCGAAGCCGGCCTCGTGGTCGACGGCTCGGGCGGCCCTTCGTGGCCCGGCGACGTGCTGCTGCAGGGCGACCGCATCCTGGCGCTGGGCGAAGGCCTGCGCGCGCGGCTGCCTGCAGGGCTGGACATCGCCGACGTCGACGTGGTCGACTGCCGCGGCAAGGTGATCGCGCCCGGCTTCATCGACGCGCACACGCATGACGACGCCATCGTGCTGCGTGATCCGCTGTGCCTGCCCAAGGTGTCTCAGGGCATCACCACCGTGGTCACGGGCAACTGCGGCATTTCGCTGGCGCCCTACCGCACGCCGCGGTCGAAGCCGCCGCTCACGCTGCTGGGCGCGGATTCGTTCAAGCACGCGACCATGGCCGAGTACCGCGCCGCTGTGGATGCGGTACAGCCCGCACTCAACGTGGCAGCCCTCGTGGGCCACACCACGCTGCGCTTCGCGGCGATGCAGGCGCTCGACCGGCCCGCCGATGGCGACGAGCTGGCGCGCATGGCCGCGCTGCTCGACGACTGCATGGCTTCGGGCGCGCACGGCCTGTCGTCGGGCCTGTTCTACGAAGAAGCCTTTGCGGCGCCGGCCGAAGAGGTCACCGCGCTCGCGCGCGTCGTGGCGCGCCATGGCGGCGTCTACGCCACGCACCTGCGCAGCGAGATGCAGCAGATCATCGAGGCGCTGCACGAGGCCGGCGACACGGCCTTCAGCGCGGGCGTGCCGCTGGTCATCTCCCACCACAAGTGCGCCGGTCCTGCGAACTGGGGCCGCACGAAAGAGACGCTGCCGCTGATCGAGGCGCTGTCGCAGCGCCAGGAGATCGCGATGGATGTCTACCCCTACGTGGCCGGCTCCACCGTGCTGCGCGAAGACCTGGTCGACGGCGTGATCGACGTGCTGCTGACCTGGTCCGACCCGCATCCCGAGATGACCGGCCGCCTGATCTCCGACATCGCGCGCGAGTGGGGCACCACCGAGCAGGAAGCCTGCCTGCGGCTGAAGCCCGGCGGCGCCTGCTATTTCCAGATGCAGGAAGAAGACGTGGAGCGCGTCATTGCGCACCCGCTCACCATGATCGGCAGCGACGGCCTGCCGCACGACCGCCATCCGCACCCGCGCCTGTGGGGCGCGTTCCCGCGCGTGTTCGCGCGCTACTGGCGCCAGCGCAAGCTCTTCACGCTGGAGCAGGCGGTGCACAAGATGACGGGCATGACGGCGCGCAATTTGCGCATCGCCGATCGCGGCCTGCTGCGTGTCGGCACGATGGCCGACGTGGTGGTGTTCGACCCCGAGACCATCACCGACACCGCGACCTACGACAAGCCGCATGGCGTGAGCGTCGGCGTCGAGCGCGTGTTCGTGAACGGCGTGCTGGCCTACCGCGGTGGCGAGGGCGAAGCGAAGGTGCTGGCGCGCGCGGGGCGGATGCTCACGCGCGGACGCTAGGGATCAGGCAAACACCAGGCAGACGGGCGCAGGCACCTGCGCCACCTGCACCGGCTGGTCCAGCCTGCCGCTGGCCGGGTCGATGCGCAGGCGCAAGAGGGTGTCGCCCTTCTGGCTGAGCGCATAGAGGTGGCTGCCGCCCGGCGCCATCGCCAGCGCACGCGGAAAGCGCAGGCCCTCGCTCCAGTGCTGCAACGGTGTCAGCGCGCCGTTGCTCGGGTCGATGCGGAACGCGGCAATGCTGTCGGCCATCGGGTGGTCCGACTTCAGGCGGCGGTTGCTCGCGTAGAGAAACTGCCCCGACGGATGCATCACCAGCGCCGCCGCGTTCTTCGGGCCGGTGTAGCCCTCGGGCACGGTCGAGACGCGCTGGCGCTGTTCCCCGACCTTGCCGCTCGCCGCGTCGTAGCCGAAGCCGGCGACCGTGGCGTCGAGTTCGTTCACCACGTACAGGAAGCGCTGTGACGGATGCAGCGCCAGGTGGCGCGGGCCGCTGCCGGGCGCGACGGCCGTGCGGCCGAGCAGCGCCAGTTGGCCGTCGGCGAGCGTGAACGCGTTGATGCGGTCGGTGCCCAGGTCGGTGGCGAGCAGGCGCTGGCCCGTGCCGTCGAACAGCACCATGTGCGGATGCGGCGATTCCTGCCGCTGCGCATCGGGGCCGGTGCCGGTTTCCTTCACGATGCCCGAGACCTTGCCCAGCCTGCCGTCCGCCTCGATGGGCAGCACGTTGTAAGCACCGCCGCCGTACAGCGCCACGGCCAGCGCGCGGCCGTCGGGCGACACGGCCAGGTGCGCGGGAACCACGCCCGAGAGCGAGAGCGGCTGGCGGTTGAGCAGCGTCAGGCGCCCGTCGTTCGCATCGATCGCGTAGGCCTCGGCCGTGCCGGTGGGCAGGCCCTGGTAGGTGTCGATCTCGTTGATCGCATAGAGGAAGCGTCGGCTCGGGTGCACCGCGAGGAACGAGGGGTTCGCGCTCGCGACGGTCTGCACCGGCGTCCAGCTGCCGTCCCGGATCGCGAGCACGTAGATGCCCTTCGATGCCGGGCCACCGGCGGTGCCGCCCGGCGCGTCGCTGGTGTAGGTGCCGACGTAGGCGAAGCGGGGCGCGGGCGCGGTGCTGGCGGCTGTTGCGGCCGCGCCGGTGTCGGGCGTCTGTGCGCCGGCGGGGACCATCGGCGTCAGTGCGCCGAGCGCGGAGGCGCCGCCGATCCACTGCATGACGGCGCGGCGGTCCTGGCCGAAGCGGTTGGGGCTGTGTGGCATGGAAATCTCTCCTCTCGTTCAGGGCCGTACCGACATGGCGTGGTGAAAGATGTTGTTCGGGTCGTAGCGCCGCTTCACTTTCCGAAGGAAGGCGTAGAGTCCCTGGTCCCCGTAGTAGAGCTGCGGCCAGAACGGGTGCGCCAGCATGTCGTTGTCCGGGTAGTTGATGTAGCAGCCCTCGTAGCGCTCGCCGGGATAGGGCGTGCCGGCAAAGCGCTCGGGCACGTCGGGCGTGCCGTACACGTCGCGGTAGAAATCGCCGATCCAGCGCAGGTGGCCCGCATCGTCCGCCGCGCTGCGCCAGTAGGTCTGGTACTGCAGCTTCATGATCGACGCGCGCTGCGGCACGGCGGTGTCGTCGATGCGCTCGGGCTTGTTGATCGCGCCGCCATAGGAGTCGACCTGCACCAGCGACTGGCTCAGGTCGATGCCGGGCATCGTGCGCGTGAGGTGCGTGTAGATGCGCTGCGCCTCGCGGGCGGTGAAGCTGCGCTTCATGTAGGCCGACTTGTACTTGCCGCGCTGGTTCTCGCCCGAGCCGTTGAGGTACTGCGTGGCCGTGAGCCAGTCGTAGCGCGTCACGGTGTGCGGCTTGGAACACAGCAGCTGGCCCGTGTCCCGCTGCGGCGCCGGGCCCACGCCGGGCGCGCGGCCCTTCAGCGGCACGGGCGTGCAGGCGCGAAAGCGCTCGAGAAAGTCGTGGAGCACCGTGAGGTCGTTGCAGGTGCCGTCGGGGTTGCAGAACTGCGTGAGCATCACGATCTGGCCCGACGACCGGTGCGTGAGCTTGAGCAGCGAGAACATGCCCCAGGTGTCGGGCGAGGTGCCGCGCGTGGCCCAGTAGTCGCCGTAGATGGCGAGCAGCTGGGCGAAGCGCGCGGGCGTCATGCTGGCCCAGTCGAACGCGACCACCGCGAGTGCCACCTCGCGCGGCGCGGTCGGCAAGGTGTCGAACACATAGCTGGTGATCGCGCCGAAGTTGCCGCCGCCCGCGCCGCGGCAGGCGCGGAACAGCTCGGGTTCGCGCGTCGCGTCCACGGTGCGCGGCACGACCTTGCCGCGCGCATCGACCGTGAGGATGTCCACCGCCGAAAGCCAGTCGACCGTGAGGCCCTGCAGGCGCGAGAGCAGGCCGTAGCCGCCGCCGCAGATGTGCCCGCCCGCGCCCACCGAATAGCAGGAGCCGCCGGGCAGCGTGACGTTGTGCTGCTTGTACAGCTCGAGGTAGCCGTTCCAGTTCTGCGTGCCGGGTGCGACGCGGTAGCGGCCGTCGCCCTTGCGCTCGGCACTGGCCTGCGTGAGCAGGCTCAGGTCGAGGATCGCACCGCCGGGGTTGTTGGAGACGAAGTCTTCATAGCAATGCCCGCCGCTGCGCACCGTGGGCCGCCGGCCCGCATCGACGATGCGCTGCAGCGCGGCGGCGGCATCGTCCGCGTTCTTCACCAGCTCGATGCGCGACGCCGCATCAGACTCTGCGGAAGGCCATCGCAGGTTGAAGCCTTTCTTCAGGGTGTTGTAGCGCGGATCCTGGCGTGTCACGGTGATGGTCATGGGCACTTTCTGAAGGACGCCGTGCGACGGCGGTAAGACGAAAGAAGGACGCGAAACCTGGGGCGTGTCTTACGCGCGGGTATTCATTTGCAAGGCCGGCCGGAAATGGAAGCGTTATGTCTTATCTCCAGCGGGGCGTGCTGAATGCTGCGCGATGGCGCTCATCTTGCCGTCAATTTCGAGCGCGACGCACCCCCTCGAAAGCATGTGGGTTTCGCGTCACGAACACCGCATTCGGCGCGCAAAAAAAGGGCGCGCAGAAGGCGCCTGCGATCTCAGCGTGCGCCTGCCGCGGCTTCGTCTTCCGGCTGAGCCTGGAACATCCGCGTGAAGTCGCAGCACGCCTGCGCCAGCATCACGATCGACGAGGTGAGCGCGCTGCGGTGCTCGCCCTTGTGCATGGCCACGTAGCGCACCACGGGCAGCGCGGGCGTCACGTCGAGCACCTCGAGCATGCCGGCGTCGACCAGCGGCGCGAGGCATTCGCGCGGCAGGTAGCTCACGCCCAGGCCCGACACGGTGAGGCCCGTGAGCGCCACGAGGTTGCTCACCACGATCGCGTTGGCGGGTTGCACGCCCTGGTCCTTCATCCAGGCGTCGTAGGCACGGCCGGTGCCCGAGTTGTTGCCCTGCACCAGCATGCGGTGGCGCGCCAGGTCGTGCAGGCGCACGGTGCCGGTGGCCGCGGTCGAGGGAATCACGCCGGGCTTGCACATCCACGCGCTCTTCACCCGGCCGATGACCTTGCTCTGCATGCGCGAGTCGGCGAAGGTGTGGGGCACGATGACCACGTCGAGCTCGTCGGCCAGGAGCTTGTCGCGCAGCTGCAGGCTGTCGTCCACGTCGGGTTCGAGGATCACCTTGGGGTAGTGCTGCTGGATCAGGCCGACCAGGCGCGGCAGCCACGTCATGGCGGTGAGCTCGGTCACGCCCAGGCGGATGCGCCGCTCCACCACGCCGGGCTTGCCGAACTGCTCGACGGCGGCATCGCGCTGGTCGAGCAGCTTCCTAGCGAGCACGAACATCTCCTCGCCTTTTTCGGTGAGACGCGCCGTGCGCTGGCTGCGGTCGAACAGTTCGGTGTCGAACAGCTGCTCCAGCTCGTGCACGCGCTTGGAAATGGCCGACTGCGAGGTGTGCAGCTGGTTGGCCGCCTGCGCGAAGCCGCCCAGCCGGGCGATCCAGTAGAGGGCTTCGAGTTGCTTGAAGGTCATCACAGCGGGCGGCTCCTGAAAGAAAGAACGCTTTTCTTCATGTGATTCGATCACAAAAAATCGCTTTTAGAAATTCATCGGGACGCAGAAGATGCGCGCCAGGCCACCGTCATTGCAACCCAAGGAACACACCATGGACTTCAAACTGCCTCTCGCACCTTTCGCATTGGCACTCGCCCTCGTCTTCGCCTGCAGCGCCGCCAGCGCGCAGGACGCCGGCACGCTGCGCAAGATCAAGGACAGCGGCACGATCCAGATCGGCGCGCGCGACAGCCAGATCCCGTTCTCGTACAAGCTCAGCGCCGACAGCGCGCCCATCGGCTTCACCAACGACATCTGCCTGAAGATCGTCGACGCCGTGAAGGCCAGGCTGGGCCTGCCGAAGATCGAGGTGCGCTACACCATGCTCAACTCGACCAACCGCATCCCGCTGCTGCAGAACGGCACCGTGGACCTCGACTGCGCGACCACCACCAACACCACGCAGCGCCAGGCGCAGGTCGACTTCGCACCGAGCCACTTCGTCACCAACATCACGGCCGCCGTGAAGAAGAGCTCGGGCATCAACGCGCTGCCCGACCTCAACGGCAAGAACGTGGCCACCGTCTCGGGCAGCACCTCGATCCAGCTGCTGCGCGGCGCGCGCAAGAGCGGCACCATCGAAGTGAACGAGATCGCGGGCAAGGACACCTCCGACGGCTTCCTGCTGCTGTCCACCGGCCGCGCCGATGCCTACGTGCTCGACGACGTACAGCTGGCCGGCATGATCGCCAGCGCCACCAACCCGGGCGACTACAAGATCCTCAAGGAGTCGCTGCGCCAGGAGCCCTACGGCATCATGCTGCGCAAGGACGACCCCGAGTTCAAGGCGCTGGTCGACGAGACCGTCAACGGCCTCATGAAGTCGGGTGCCATCGAGCAGCTGTACACCAAGTGGTTCCTCTCGCCGATCCCGCCGCGCAACGCGAACCTCAACTTCCCGATGACGGATGCGGTGCGCGAGATCTACAAGAACCCCAACAACAAGGGCGTCTGACACCATGGCAGCCACACGTGCGGACCTGCCCCAAGGCGAGCTCCTTTCCGATGCGCTGATGCGCCAGGTGCGCGAGCGCTTCCTGGGCATCGAACGCGACCACCACGGCCGCGAGCGCCTGTACTTCGACAACGCCGGCGGCTCGTTCCGGCTCAAGGCCGCGGTCGATCGCTTCGCGCTGGTCGACGCCATTCCCGACAACGCCGAGCGCATCCACGCCACCGCCGTCGAGCTGCAGGCCATGCAGGCGCGCGGCGCCGACGACCTGCGCACCATCCTCAACGCCACGGGCGGCAGCGTGTACCCCTCGCTCACCGCCTCGGGCGCGATGTTCGACATGGTGCGCGCGGTGGCCGAGAACGTGCCGGGCACGAACATGGTCACGACCGCGCTCGAGCACCCCTCGGCCTTCGACGCCATGCGCCTGTATGCGCAGCGCCTCGGGCGGGAGCTGCGCGTGGCGAAGAGCAACCCCGTCACCGGCGGTGTCGACGTGGACGCCATCGTGGGGCTGATCGACGAGAACACCTGTGTGCTCAACGTGATCCACGCGTCGAACATCTCGGGCGCCAAGCTCGACATGGCGGCCATCGTGCGGCGCGCGCGCGAGATCAAGCCCGACCTGTACATCCTCGTCGATGCCGTGCAGCACGCGCCGCACGGCGTCATCGACCTGCAGCAGACGCCGGTGGACGGCATCAACCTCGCGCCCTACAAGTTCTTCGGCTGCCGCGGCTCGGGCTTCTCGTGGATGTCGGAGCGCGCGGCCGCGCTGCCGCACCACAAGCTGGCCGGCAAGAAGCCCGGCCATTGGGAGCTGGGCAGCTCGGCGCCGTGGCAGTTCGCGGTGCTGACCGAAATCGTCAACTACGTGGGCTGGCTCGGCGGCCACTTCACCGATGCGACCGACCGCCGCGCCCGCTTCGTGGCGGGCATCGAGCGCATCGAGCTGCACGAGCGCGCGCTGCTGGCGACGCTGCTCGACGGCACCGCGCAGACGCCGGGCCTGCGCGCGCTCGACGGCGTACAGGTTTTTCTCGACCACGAAGACTTGACGCAGCGCGATCTGATTTTGGGCATCGGCTTCGACGGGCTCGACTGCACGCAGGCCGTGGTGGAGTACGGCCAGCGTGGCGTCACCGTGTACGAGCGCGTGGCCAGCAGCATCTACTCGAAGCGGATGCTCGAATCCTTCGGGCTCGAGGGCACCGTGCGCGTGTCGCCGCTGCACTGCCACACGGTGGGCGAGATGGAAGCCTTCCTGCGCGTGACGCGCGAGATCGCCGACGCTTTCACGCCTGCAGTCAGCGCGGCGTAGGGCGCGCCAGCGCCGCGCAGGCCGGCGTGTCGTTCGCCTGCCGCAGGTAGGCGAGCAGGTCGGCGCGCTCTCGCGGGTCGGGCACGCCGTCGTAGGTCATGCTGCTGCCCGGCACCATCGCGAGCGGGGCGCTGAGGAAGCGGTCGAGCGTCTTGTCGTTCCACACGATGCGCGACTTCTTCATCGCCTCCGAGTACGCGAAGCCCGGCACGCTGCCGGCGAGTCGCCCGAACAGGCCGCAGTGGCGCGGCCCGACCCGGTCGGTGGCCAGCGCGTGGCAGGCCTGGCAGCGCGCGTAGACCTGTTCGCCGCGCACCGCGTCGGGCGTTGCGGCAGCCGCACAGGCCCATGCGGCCAGCAGGCCCGCTGCGAGCCCGCGCGCCGCACGGCTCACGACACGAACGCCGAAGGCACCGGCGCCTCGCCGAGCGCCTGGCGCAGCACGGCCCAGTGCATCGCCTCGTCGCCGAGGATGCTGGCCGCGGCCTTCGACAGCTCGCGGTTGCCGAACAGCGGCACCGCGCCCAGGTAGGCGCTCACGGCGCCTTGTTCAAGCTTCGCCGCGAAACGCAGCACATCGGCCTGCGACTTGAGCTGCTCCACCGGGAAGTCGTAGCGCGCCTTGGCCGCGACGGCCTTGCCGCCGAGCTTCGCGATGGTCTTGGCCAGCAGGTCCGCATGTTCCTTGTGGTGGCCCTGGAAGGTCACGGCGAGGTCGAGCACGGGCTTCTCGAGCAGCTTGCTTTCCGCGCCGAGCTGGTAGGCCGCGATGGCTTCGAGCTCGGCGCCGAGCGCGGTGTTGAGGATCTGCACGTCGTTGCCGGTGGCACCGCCGCTCTTGGCGGCGAGCGCGTCGCGCCCCGCCAGCAGCGCCACGGCGGCGCCCGACAGCATCAGGCCGGAGTGGCCGAGAAAGGCGCGCCGCGCGGCGGCCGGGGTGGGCATCAGGAAAAAGGACATGGTGGGGTCTCCTCGGAGTGGTGGTTGTGGGAAGCCATCAGGGCAGCGCCGCCAGCACGCGCGCCACGATGCGGTCGCAGCGCGCGCCGTCGAACGCGAAGGCGTCGCCCGTCGCCAGGTCGATGTCGCGCGACAGGCTTTCGCGCAGCAGGCTGCGGGCGCGGAAGAAGCGCAGCCGCACGGTGGCCTCGGGCAGCTGCAGCGCCTCGGCGGTTTCGCCGACGCTGAGTTCCTGCACCGCGCGCAGCACGAACACGGTGCGGTAGGCGTCGGGCAGCCGGTCGATGCGGCGCTCCATGAGTCGGCGAAGGTCTTCCCGCATGGCGAGGCGCTCCGGTTGGCGGTCGGGGTCGTCGGCGAGCTGCGTGTCGGGGGCGTCGTCGTCGTCCCCCGCAGCCATGCCGCCGTCGAGCGGAATCACCTGTGCGCCGCGGCGGCGCAGGCGGCCCAGCGCCTCGTTGATGACGATGCGCACCAGCCAGGTCGAGAGCTTCGCCTCGTCACGGAAGCCGCCGATGGCGCGCCAGGCGCGCAGGTAGGCGTCCTGCAGTGCGTCTTCGGTGTCGGCGTCGCTGTGCAGGATGCTGCGCGCGGTGCGAAACAGCAGCTGGTTGTGGCGCCGCATGATGCGCGCGAAGGCCTGCGTGTCGCCCTGCGCGGCGCGTGCGGCCAGGTCGGCGTCGGACGTGTTCGCGTCGGCATCGGCAACGAGGGGCAGGGCGGTGGGCGGCATGCGGTGAGTTCCTTCTGCCCATTGGATGGCGCATCCCCGCGCCGTGTTGCAACTTTCTTTTTTTTGCCCTTCAGACCATCGTCTGCCATTCGATCGTGCTCAGCCGCTCGTCGACCACGCCGCGCACGCCCGCGATGCCCTCGGCCGCCACGCGCGCCGCGTCGCGTTCGGCCTCGTTGCCGACCATGCCGTGGTACATCACGATGCCGTTGTCCACCGACACATGCGACCACGCGCGGCTCCACCAGGTCTGCCGCTCCAGTTCGGCCACGAGGCGCGCCATGATCTGCGCGTCGTCGCACGCATCGGCGCTCGCGGTGTCGGCCTCGGCCTGCCGCAGCAGCGCCTTGACCAGGTCGCCGCTCGTCACGATGCCCACCAGCCGGCGCCCGCGCACCACCGGCAGGCGCTGGATGCGGTAGGCGGTCAGCAGCTGCGCGACGCGGGCCAGCGAGAGGTCTTCGGCGATCGACACCGGCTCGCGCGTCATGAGGTCGGCCGCGCGCAGGGCGTGCGCGCGCACGTAGTCGCGCGGCGGTGCGGTGCGCTGCACCCAGCGTTGCCACCACGGGTGCGGCGGCGCCCCGCCGGGCTCGGCCTCGTAGCGATGCAGCAGGTCGGACTTGCTCACGATGCCGACCACCTCGCCCTGGTCGAGCACCGGCACGCCGCTGATGTGGCGCGCCAGCAGCAGCGCGCTGATGTCTCGCACCGGCGTGTCCGGCGCGACGGTGAAGACCGGCGAGGTCATGACGTCCTGTGCATTCATGATGAAGCTCCTTCCTGCAGCCCGCGCGGGGCCTGTGGTGCCTGGGGTGCCTGCTGCGCATCGACGCGCGCGATGTTCTGCTGGTGCGACACCAGCATGGCCGTCAGCTCGCCGTGGATGTGCGCGTCACCGATGTGCGGCAGCAGCGCCTGCAGCTTGCGCACCACCCAGCCCTGGCCGCGGTTGAGCAGCGCCAGGCGCGCGCCCAGTTCCGGCACGGCCATCGCGCGATCGTAGAAAGCGCCGGTGCGCGTGCTGGGCGTGGCGGCCAGCGACTGGATCGCGTCGATCAGCACGCCGCACCAGCGCACCTCGTCGCGATGGATGTCGGTCACCAGGCGCTGCAGCGCGGGGTCGTCGGTCTCGGCGGCGCTGCGCAGCGTGATGCGCGCACCGGCGCGCTCGGCTTCGAGCAGTTCGTTCAGCGCGGCCAGCAGTGCGTCGCGGTCGCCGGCCTCGCGGTAGGCCGCGTCCAGCTCGTCGGCGTAGCAGACCGGCGAGGACACCTCCACCCGCTCGGGAAAGCGCAGCCCCTGCGCGCGCAGCGCGGCGGGCGTGTCGGCGAAGGGCGGGGCGGCATCGTCGGGCAGGGCGGCGTGGGGCATGGGCGGCAGGGGACGCATGGGGCAGGGCTCCTGAAGTCGTGCGCTCATGGTGAACCGATGCTTCTCCCCAAGCCAATGAATGTTCATTGCAAATGAGTGCAAAAAAACTAATATGAATCCGATGGACATCGGCCTCGCCCGCACCTTTCTCGAAGTCGCGGCCACCGGCAGCTTCGTGGCCGCGGCCGAGCGGCTGCACCTGACGCAGACCGCCGTCAGCGCGCGCATCCGCCTGCTCGAAGACCAGCTCGGACGGCGCCTGTTCGTGCGCAACAAGGCCGGCGCGCGGCTCACCGCCTCGGGCGAGCGCTTCGTGGCACACGCGACCACGCTGGTGCAGGTGTGGGAGCGCGCACGCCAGCATGTGGCGCTGCCGCCGGGGATCGAAGAAGGCGTGAGCGTGGGCAGCGAGCCCAGCCTGTGGCATCCGCTGCTGGCCGACTGGCTGATCTGGATGCACCGCGTCTGCCCCGAGATCGCGCTGCGCGCCGAGGTCGACAGCGCGCAGCGCCTGCTCGACGCCGTGCAGGGCGGTGCGCTCGACCTGGCCGTGCTCTACAACCCGCCGCAGCGCCCCGGCCTCGTGGCCGAATTGCTGGCCGAGGAGCGGCTGGTGATGGTCACCACCGACCCCGAAGGCCGGCTCGACCGCGCGCGCTACGTGTCGGTCGACTGGGGCCCGGCCTTCGCGGCCAACCACGAGGCCGCGTTTCCGGAGCTGGCCCACGCACCGGTGTCGATCTCGCTCGGGCCGCTGGCGCTCACCTATCTGCTTGCCGTGGGCGGCGCGGGCTACTTCCGCATCGGCGTCGCGCGGCCCTTCCTGGCCGACGGCCGACTGCGGCTGGTGGAGGGCGCCCCGGAGTTCTCGCACTCGGCCCACGCCGTGTATGCGCCGCAGCGCGAGAACGAGACGCTGGCGCGCGTGCGCGGCGGGCTGCGGCTGGTGGCGGCAGAGGAAGAAGGGCGCCGGGACAGCGGCGTGCATTTGCCGGACTGAGGCGCCGTCCTGCATCGCCGGGTGCTACTTTCAGGTACTTACGCTCGGGCCACCGGGACTCCGACAATCGGACGCATGCCACCCCGCGCAACGCGGGGAAGAAAAATAAGTTCGGGGAGTTTCATGTCCAACCACGGCAGCGTGCCCTTGCGCATGCGTTCGTCGTCACCATCCGCTGACCGCAGCGCCCTGTGGGCCGAGCTGAGCCAGACGGCGCGGCTGTACCGCCTCGAAGCGCCGAGTGCTTCGTCGTCCTCCAACAGCGCCGCCCGCGAGAGCATTGACGCCCTGCGCGTGGAGGGCTGGGTGCAGCGCGAAGCGGTGTCACAGCTGTTCGAGTTGCGCATCGTGTGCCTGAGCCTGCGCGCGGACCTGGCGCTCTCATCGCTGATCGACCAGCCGCTGACGTTGGTCACCGTGCTGGCCGACGGCGCCGTGGGCCGACGCACCGGATTGATTCGCGCCGTCGAGTCGCTCGGCTCCGATGGCGGCTTGGCCCGCTACCGCCTGACGCTCGTGCCCTGGCTCTGGTTGGCCACCCAGCAGGGACGCAGCCAGGTCTTCCAGCAACGCAGCGTGGCAGACATCATCGAACGCGTGCTCGCCCCGTATGCCGAAGCCGGCAGCTGGGCCTTCTCATCCGAGGTGAACAGCTTCCTTGTCGACGCGCCCGTTCGCACCTACTGCACCCAGTACCGCGAGAGCGACTACGACTTCTTCTCGCGCCTGCTGGCCGAAGAAGGCCTGGCCTGGCGCATCGAGGAAGACGCCCAGGCCCCGACGGGCCACAAGCTCGTGATCTTCTCGTCCAACGGCACCCAGCCCGCCGATGCGGGCTCGCCCGTTCGCTTTCACCGCAGGAGCTCCCAGGAGCGCAGCGACGCCGTGCAGGCGCTGGTGCGGCGCATGCGCCAGTCGGTGGCCCAGGTGCACCTGAGCGCCTGGAATGTCGACGGCAAGCGCCAGCTCACAGGCAGCGCACCCGCACGCTTTCCGGTCGGTGGCAAGAACGCCCCGCGCCTGGAATACGACGACGTGCTCGGCCTGAACGACCGCAGCCGCGGCTGGGACACCAACCGCACCGTCGAGCGCTACGCGGCCCTGATGATGGAAGCGGCCGAATGCCGCGCCGACCTGATGCTGGGCCACAGCACCGTGCGCACCTTGCGCGCGGGCACGCGCCTCGAGATCGACGACGCGCCCGCACTCGGGCTGCAGGCCAAGCCGGCACTGCTGCTGGACACCATCGAGCATGTGGGCATCAACAATCTGCCCAAGGACACGGCGGCGTCGATTGCGGCGCAGCTGGGTGCGCTGACGGAGCACCTCGTGTTCGACCAGCCGTGCGCCCCTGTGACGGCCGAGGCTGATGTGTTCGGGCTGGTGTCTGCAGCCACCAGCGCAGGCAACAACGACAACACCATCTATCCGCAGCCCCAGAGCCTCGCCACAGCCCAGGCCCAGGGCTACGCCAACAGCTTCTCGGGTGTGCACGCCCCACGCCCCTGGCGCCCCGCCTTGGCCGCGGCCGACGGTGCCCGCCTGCACGCCAGGCCCACGGCCAGCGGCGTGCACAGCGCCATCGTGGTCGGACCTTCGGGCGAGACCTCGCCCAATGGCGCCGACGAGCTGTACTGCAACGACCGCGGCGACGTGCGCGTGCGCTTCCACTGGCAGAACGGATCGAACGACAACGGCAACAGCAGCAACGGCGACAACGCCCAGGACAACCGCAGCACCCGCTGGATCCGCGTGGCCCAACGCCAGGCGGGCCCCGGCATGGGCTGGCAGTGGCTGCCGCGCATCGGGCAGGAAGTGCTGGTCAAGTTCGTCGACCTCGATGTGGACCAGCCCGTCATCGTCGGCGCGCTGTACAACGGCCGCGGCGACGGCGGCATCGCCCCCACGCCCGGTGGTGCATCGCGAGCCGGTGAGAACAGCGAACAAGGCGGTGACAGCAACGACGTCTTCGCCCAGGCGAGCAACGCCTCGCCCAGCGCCCAGGCCAACCTGGCAGCGGGCCATGCTCCGCCCTGGCACGGCGCCAGCGCCGACGACAAGGGCCACCGCAACGCGGCAGCCCTGAGCGGCTTCAAGACCAAGGAGTTCGGCGGCGAGGGCTTCAGCCAGCTGGTGTTCGACGATTCGAACCAGCAGCTGCGTGTGCAGCTGCACGCCAGCACCGCCCACAGCCAGCTGAACCTGGGCCACCTCATCCACCAGGCCGACAACTTCCGAGGCAGCTTCCGCGGCCAGGGCCTGGAGCTGCGCACCGATGGCTACGCCGCCCTGCGCGGCGGCAAGGGCGTCTTGCTGAGCACGTACCACGGCGCAGGCGGCCAGAAGCTGGAGCCCGTGGGCGACTTCGCCGCCGGCATGGCGCTGCTCAAGCAGGTGCAGCAGTTGGGCCAGGCGCTGAGCGATGCCGCCAGGACCCACGAGACCGTGCAGCTGGCCGGGCACATCGGTGCCAGCAAGGCCAACGAATCCCAGTTGGACAAGGAGCGTGCCCCGTACGCCGCGATGGAGCGCACCGCCAGCGGCATGGTGGCGGCCGATGCGCTCGACACTGCCTACGCAGATGCCGCAGACAAGGCCATCGCCACGGGCGAAGGCAAGGTGCCGCACACGAGCGATGCCGTGATCGCGCTGGCCGCACGCGGCGGCCTGGCGATGGTGGCGGGCCAGCAGCTGCAGGTCGTCAGCGGCGAGACCGCCACGCTGGCCAGCGGCGGCGACATCAACCTGGCGCTGGCCGACGTGCTGCGCGTGCACAGCGGGCAAGCCATCGGGGTGCTGGCCGGGGCGCAGAAGGCCGATGCCGACACGGGCCTGTCGGTCATCGCGGGCAACGACGACCTGGACTTCCAGGCGCAGCACGACGAACTGCGCGTGCAGGCCAAGGAAGCGCTGAAGATCGCCAGCACCGACCAGACGGTGGAGTTCGCGGCCAAGAAGAAGATCCGCATCGCGACGGCGCAGGGTGCGTCGATCACGCTGCAGGACGGGGACATCACGTTCGAGTGTCCGGGGAAGATCACTTATCACTCGGTGCAGCGGAAGTTGGCTGGGCCGGTGCAGAAGAGCTACCCGTTGCCGGCATTTCCCAAGAGCATTTGCGTGGCGTGCCTCCTGAAGTCGCTCAAGTCGGCGCCGGCCTTCACCCAGGTGGAGTAACGCACGATGAGCCTGATCGACAAGCACGCGCCCGGATGGATCGACGCCCTGTTTGCGGACGACGGCCCTCTTGCCTCCGGCGCCGAGGGATTTCGCTACGCCTTGATCGATTGCGCATTCGCTCCGCAATGCCATCAGCTGCTCAAGAGTCGCCTGGGCTCCGGCTCTTGGCGGTCGCTCTACGAGAACATGCCCGGCGCTTCGGATGAAGCGATCCGGCATTCACCGGTTCTGCTGAACATCGATGCAGTCGAGAGGCCCTTGCTCGATCGTGTGCTGCAGCTGACGAATGGCTTGCCGATGCTCAGCTTCATCCACTCGGCCGAGCCGCTCGAGTCGCTGTTCAAACGCCTGAGCCCCTGGTGCATCGTGAATGCGGACGGGCAGTATTTCGTGCTGCGCTTTCCCGACACGCGCCGCCTGCCGGATGTGCTGGCTGCGCTGTCGCCGTTGCAGCAGATGGCGTTCTGCGGTCCCGGAGCCACATGGCATTTCCGCCGGCGCGACGCCAGCTGGAGCAGTTTCCTTGCACCGGGGAAAATGGCATCCACGTCGCTGGCTCCATGCGCACCGGTACTCGATGGTGATCAATGCGCGCTGCTCATTGCCGGCAGCGAAGCGGATGAAGTGATCGCGAACCTGCTTCAACTCTCGCCAGCCTACGAAGCGCAGCACCGGCCCTCGGTGCTGCACGCACTGGCTGTATGCGGGCTCGCCGCAGCCGATGCCATGCAGTTCGACACGGTGGCGCAACGGATGAGGCTGTGTGAAGTTTTTTGGCAGCACCCCGAACTCAGCCACGGCACTGGCCCGGACCATGAAGCGCTGCGCGCCTTGATGGTCTAGCGCATTGCCGCAGGAACAACAGATGATTCTCAAAAACTGGCTCCTTCCCCTCGCGTTTCTTGCATCCCTGGCTACGACGGGATGTGCCACCGGTCGTGCTGACACGGTTCCAGCCTCGGTCAGCGGCGTCAACTACACCGACCAGGACATCCGCTACCGGCTGTTCGACCCCAAGGACCCGAAGCAGACCGTGGTCGCCTCCGAAGAAATCGGCCCGTTCGCCGCGGGGGGCGTGATCTGTTGCTACAACGTGCCGAAGACGTGGGCACCCGGCATCCAGGTCGGCGTGATCCTGCAAAGCTACGACAACAAGGCGGGCGACTACCGGCCACGCCAGACTTTCATCGTCGATCTGCCGCCCTACGACAAGAGCGGAAAGGCCGGGGATGTGTGGTTCATCAACTATCCCGATGGCACGGTGGGGGTTGTTTCGACCGCCTATCGTCCCAATGGCGACGAGTGGCCCGGGAAGATCAAGGGGTGGCCCAAGCCTTCATTGGCTTTCCAGCGAGAGCTGTGGGAGCGGGATATGAAGTTGGCGCGAGAAGCTTTGGAATCGAGCCAGGAATCGATGACAGAGTTTGATCGCGACCCAAAGCAATATCTCAAGAAAGCGTGGGATCGTCACCTGGAGTACGTGAAAAACAAGCAAGGCTTGGCAAGGGCATACAGTCGGTTCTCTGGCCCTGACGATCCCGCACTGCTTTCATTTGAAAGAGATAGGCGTGAAGCGTCGTTGAGATACTCGCAAGAAAAAGTGGATCGACTTTTGAAGGCGAAGCCATGATGGTCAAATTAGTCGATTCCGTCGATGAAGTCTCATTCTCCAACCCAGCGAACAGAGAGGGTTTCTTTGGAAAAGAGGAGAGTGACCGAATCAGAGACGACTACGAAGTTCCGCGCGAACTGCGCCCCATAGGGCAGCCTGGCAAGTCCTGTGATGTGAATCTTTCCATGGGCTTCTTCTTTGACGGTACACGCAACAACTACGACCGAAGCAGCAGGGAAAAAGACAGCACGCATTCCAACGTGGCACGCTTGTACGGCGCATACCCGGGACAGAGCGTGCCTGGGGTGCCAGCCGATCCCGATGCGCAGTGGACAACCAACCTCGACGACTACCAGCATTTTTTCAAGGTGTACGTGCCGGGTGTGGGAACACCCTTTGGACAGGTGGATGACAGCGGCACCGGCAAGGATGCGCTGTTGGGCAATGCCACAGCTCGTTACGGCGAACGTCGCATCCTGTGGGCGCTGGCGCAAGCACTCAACTGCGTCTACCGCTATCTCACCCGAAGCGGCAACGGGCCGGGGCTGTTCTCCGTCGAAGAAGTACTGCAGTTTTGCAAGGCCTTCGACCTCGGGCGGGAGGAACTTCTGGAGGCGGGCAAAGGTCCAGCCGACAAGCGCCAACGCGAGAACAAGAATCGCCGCACGCTTGAGGCGATGCTCAACAAGCTGCACGAGTCGGTCAAGCCGCACATGATCGACCCCGCGACGGGTCAATGCAGCAAGGTCGATCCGGGGCGTGTGCAGCGCATCTTCGTCAGCGCATTCGGATTTTCGCGGGGGGCAGCGGAAGCCCGGGTCTTCGTCAACTGGTTCCTGGCGATGTGCGAGATCGATGCCGAACTTCGCGGGCAGACCGCACCAACGCTCGCATCGTTTCCGGTGACCTTCGATTTTTTGGGATTGTTCGATACTGTCGCGTCAGTGGGTGTGGCGGCTTCTTCGCTGTTCGCTGACGGGCATGGCGGGTGGGCTGATGCGGACACTTCAATGCGCATCCCAGCCGAGGTGCCTTGTCTGCACATCGTGGCCGCACATGAGTTTCGCCGCAGCTTTCCATCAGATTCCGTCCAGGTCGGCACCAGGTTGCCGGACAACTGTCGGGAGTGGGTGTGCCCCGGCATGCACTCTGACGTCGGTGGTGGCTACATGCCCAAAGAGCAAGGCAAAGGGATCGACGCAACGGGGGAGGACATGCTTTCGCGTATTCCTTTGGCCTTGATGTATCGGGAGGCGAGAACATCCGGCGTGCCCCTGAAACTAGAACTGGCGCGCCCAGTCATCCAGAAGCAGTTCATGGTCGCCAAGGACCTGATCCGGGACTTCAACGCTTACCTTGCCGTATGCCGGGTCAAGGAAGGGGTGCTGCGCGACATCATGGCGGAGCAGCGCAAGCTGTTCATCCTGTGGCGCAAATCCTGGGCTGGTCGCGCGGCCGAGATGACTTTCGTCCAGCGTGCTTCGGCCGAAGACCGGGCGGACTTGGTGTCGGCCGACGAGCAGTTCGTCAAGGAAGTGAAGGACTTCGAAGCCTGGCTCAAGAAAAAGAAGCGGATCAGCGGCCGCAACAGCCCCGACGGCACGCCGCACGAAGTCGACAACGTGCCCGGCATCGATTCGGAGCGGGTCGGCGAGTGGGGCCGCATCGAGCCGTACTGGAACGAGCCCGTGCTCACCAGCAAGCTGTTCGAAGACCGCGTGCACGATTCGCACGCATGGTTCAAGCTCACCGGGCCCGAAGCGGCCGAGTTCAAGGAGCAGCTCGAAAAACTGGTGGCCCGGAAGAAAAGAGCGGACGAGGCGCGCGGGCAGATCGATCCACCCCGAGGCGGAGCGCCCGCCGGGCTGACGCGACGGCAGGAGCAATGGGTGAACCTGTACCTGACCAAGGGCGAGTACGCGCCCGAATTCACGGAAGGGCGCGAATGGTATGCATGGGGGGCCGGCTACCTGCGCTATCGCCGTGTGTATGCGGGCGCGGACGAGATACGGCTGACCCAGAACCGTCGGCCCGCCGAAAGGGCTTCGCCGGAGCCGATGATGGCTTGATCGGAATGGCAGGGCGGTGTCCTGCCGCTCCCTTGTTCAGAACGGATAGTGCCGAGGCGTCGTCTGCACCGTAATCCACCGCAGCTCCGTGAACGCCTCGACGCCCGCCCGCCCCCCAAACCGCCCATACCCCGACGCCTTCACCCCCCCAAACGGCATCTGCGCCTCGTCGTGCACCGTCGGCCCGTTGACATGGCAGATCCCCGCCTCGATGCGCTGCGCCACGTTCCACGCACGCGCCACGTCGCGGCCGAACACCGCTGACGACAAACCGAACTCGTTGTCGTTGGCCACCGCCACCGCCTCTTCCACGCCATTCACGCGCACGACCGCCTTCACCGGCCCGAAGGATTCCTCGCGGTAGATGGCCATCGCGGGCGTGACGTGGTCGAGCACGGTGGCGGGCATCAGCGTGTTCTGCGCCTTGCCGCCGCACACGAGCACGGCGCCCTTGGCGAGCGCATCGTCGATCAGGGCGTTGCAGCGGGTCACGGTGCTCATGTCGACGACCGAGCCCAGCACGACGGGGCCTTCGCGCGGGTCGCCGAGCGGCAAGGCTTGTGCGCGGGCGGCGAACTTCGAGACGAATTCGTCGGCGACGGCGTTGTCGACCACGAGGCGTTCGGTCGACATGCAAATCTGGCCCGAGTTGGCGAAGGCGCCGAAGATCGCGCCGTCCACGGCCGCGTCGATGTCGGCGTCGTCCAGCACCACGAACGGCGCCTTGCCGCCGAGTTCGAGCACGGCAGGTTTCAGGTAGGTGGCGCAGGTCTGCGCGATGAGGCGGCCCACGCGCGTGGAGCCGGTGAAGTTGACGCGCCGCACCGCCGGGTGCGCGACCATGGCCTCGACCACGGCGCCCGCGTCGGCAGGCGCGTTGGTCACGAAGTTGACGGTGCCTTTGGGCAGGCCGGCCTCGGCCAGCGCTTCAATGATGAGCGCATGCGTCTCGGGGCACAGCTCGGAGCCCTTGAGCACGACGGTGTTGCCGCAGGCCAGCGGCGTGGCGATGGCGCGCGTGGCCAGGATCACGGGGGCGTTCCATGGCGCGATGCCCAGCACCACGCCGGCCGCCTGCCGCACGCCCATGGCGAGGCTGCCGGGCACGTCGGACGGAATGACCTCGCCCGCGATCTGCGTGGTGAGCGACGCGGCCTCGGTGAGGATGCCGGCCGCCAGGTGCACGTTGAAGCCCGCCCACAGCGCCGAGGCGCCGGTCTCGCGCGCCATGGCCTGCACGAAGGCATCGGCGCGCGCTTCGAGCGCGTGCGCGGCCTTGAGCAGCAGGGCGCGGCGTTCGTTGGGGCCGGTCTGCGACCAGGTGGCGAAGGCGCGCTGCGCGGCGTCGACGGCAGCGACTGCGTCGGCGGGCGTGGCGGCGGGGGCGCGCGTGGCGATGCCGCCGTCCAGCGGGTTGCGGCGCTCGAAGGTGGCGCCGCCGGTGGCCGCGCGGCGTTCGCCGTCGATGAGCATGGAGATGTCGGTCATGGGTGTCCTTTGCAAGAAAGAGGAAGAGGGGTGTTCAGGCCGCGCCCAGGTAGGCCTGGCGCACGGCGTCGGAATGCAGCAGCGCCTGCGCTTCGCCCGAGGCGACCACGCGCCCGCGTTCGAGCACATAGCCGCGGTCGGCGGCCTGCAAGGCCTTGCGCACGTTCTGTTCGACCATGAGCACGGTCACGCCCTGGTCGGCGATGCGGCGCACGATGGCGAGCAGCTCGTCGACCATGCGCGGCGCCAGGCCGAGCGAGGGCTCGTCGAGCATCAGCAGGCGCGGCCCGCTCATCAGGGCGCGCGCCACGGCGACCATCTGCTGCTCGCCGCCGCTCATGGTGCCGGCGAGCTGCGTGGCGCGTTCCTTCAGGCGCGGAAAGTCGTCGAAGGCGCGCGCGAGCCGTTCGGCGCGCAGCCGCGCGGGAATGAGCCAGCCGCCGAGCTCGAGGTTCTCGGTGACGGTCATCTGCGGGAACAGCTGCCTACCTTCTGCCACCAGCGCGAGGCCACGCCGCACGCAGGCTGTGGCATCGGCGGACGGCAAGGCCGCGCCGTCGAGCACCGCATCGCCCGTGCGCGGCAGCAGCCCCGCGAGCGCCTTGAGCAGCGTGGTCTTGCCCGCGCCGTTGGGCCCGAGCACGACGGTGACGCCGGGCGTCACGTCGAGGTCCAGGCCCTGGATGACCTGGAAGCCGTGGTAGCCCGCGGACAGGCCGCGCACGGTGAGTTGTGTGCCGCTCATACCGTGGCCTCCATCTCGTCGCCCAGGTAGGCCTCGACCACCTCGGCATTGCGTACGACCTCGGCCGGCGTGCCGTCGGCGATCTTGCGGCCCTGGTGCAGCACCAGCACGCGCTCGACGTACTTCAGGAGCGTGGTCACGGCGTGCTCGATCCACACGACGGCGAGGCCGTGGTCGTCGCGCAGGCGGCGGATGCGCCGTGCCATGGCATCGACCTCCGCCTCGGTGAGGCCGGCCGCCACCTCGTCGAGCAGCAGCACGCGCGGCCGGGTGCCCAGCGCCATGCCGATCTCGAGCAGCCGCTGTTGTGAGGGCGTGACGTCGGCTGCGATCTGCGTCGCGAGGCCGCCCAGGCCCAGCATGTCGAGGATCTCGCCGGTGCTGCCCAGGCCCGCGATGGGTGCGCGGCGGCGCCCCGCGAACTGCATGCCGAAGCGCACGTTGTCCTCGAGCGTCATGTCGGCCATCACGCGCGGTGTCTGGAAGGTGCGTGCGATGCCGTGGGCGGCGTACAGGTGCGGGCCGCGCCGCGTGAGGTCGACGTCCCCTTCCACCAGCAGCCGGCCCGACGTGGGCATGACCACGCCCGAGATCGCGTTGAAGAAGGTCGTCTTGCCCGCGCCGTTGGGGCCGATGATGCCGACCAGCTCGCCCGCGTGCAGCGTGGCGTTCACGGCATCGACCGCAGTGAGTCCGCCGAAGCGCACCGTGAGGTCACGCGCTTCGAGAAGAGGCGTTGCCTTCATGGCGCATGCCTCCGCAGGGCCGCACGCTTGCGCTGCCACAGCGACGCAAGGCCGTTGGGCAGGTACATCACGCACAGGATCAGCAGCAGCCCCAGCACCATCATGTAGCCGTAGGGCAGCTGCAGTCGCAGCGTCTCCGACAGCAGGCTGAACACGATGGCCGCGGCCACCGGCCCGCCGATGCTGGCGGCCCCGCCGATCATCGCGATCAGCACGGTCTGGAATCCGATGAAGGGGCTGAACACGGCGGCCGGCTCGATGTAGGTCCAGCGCACGGCCATCGCGGCGCCCACCGCGCCGGCGAAGGCGGCGGTGAGTGCGAAGCCGGCGATCTTCACGCGGCGCGTGTCCACGCCCAGTGTCTGCGCGCGTTGCTCGTCGGCACCGATGCCGGCCAGCGCCAGGCCGAAGCGGCTGCGCTTCACGAGCAGTGCCGTGGCAATGGCCGCGCCCGCAATCGCCAGCACCGTGAGGTATACCGTCTCGTTCGACGGCACCACCGTGAGCACGCGGCCCACGGTGCCCGACACCTGCTTCTCGACGAAGGTGACCGCATGGCGGATCAGCTCGGTCATGCCGAAGGTCAGAACGGCGAAGTAGGTGCCGCGCAGGTGCAGCACGGCCGCGCCCATCAGCACCGCCACCGCGCTCGCGATGGCCGCGCCGCTCAGGATCACCAGCGGCCAGGGCAGCACCTCGAGCAGCGTCGCGCTCGCATACGCGCCCAGGCCGAAGAAGGCCGAGGTGGCCAGCGACAGGTAGCGCGTGGCACCGCAGAACAACGACCAGCTCGTGGCCAGCGCGATGTACATCAGGCAGCCGAGCGCGACCGAGGCGATGAACTCGCTCGCGACCCACGGCACGGCGGTCGCCAGCGCGAGGCCGATGCCAAGCACCCACCACGGTTTGTTTTGAAAGAGGGAATTCATCTTCTGGAGAACAGTCCGTTGGGCCGCCAGATCAGCACGCCGATGAACACGGCATACGACAGCAGCATCTTGAGCGAGGGGCTCGTGTAGTACATGCCCAGCGCTTCCACCACGCCCAGCAGCAGGCCGCCGACGAGGCTGCCCGCGATGCTGCCGAAGCCGCCGAGGGTGATGACGATCAGTGCCGTCACGGTGTAGGGCTCGCCCATCGAGGGCGAGATCTCGTAGGTCATCGACAGCAGCGCGCCGGCCACGCCCGACAGGCCCAGGCCGATGCCGAACATCAGCGGATGCAGCCGCTTCGTGTTGATGCCCACGAGCTGCGCGCCGGTGGGCGACTGCATCAGCGCGCGCACCGCCTTGCCCAGCAGCGTGAGCTTGAGCAGCGCGATGAGCACGAGGCTCAGCGCCAGCGCCACGCCGAACAGCACCAGCTTGTTGGCGGTGAAGCGCATCTCGCCCAGCTGCACCGGCTCGGCCAGGTAGTCGTAGCCGCGCAGGTCGCCGCCCCACACGAGCAGGGCGGTGTTCTGCACGAAGAACATCAGGCCGAAGCCGACCATGAGGCTGCGCGCCTCGAACACGTCGACGTTCGGCGCGCGCGCCGCCACCTGGCGAAAGCACAGCCAGTGCACCGCCATGCCCAGCGCCATCAGCAGCACGAAGGCCACCGGCATGAACACCAGCGGCGAGACGCCCAGCGCCGTGTGTGCCCACCAGGTGAGAAAGGCGCCGAGCATCAGGAACTCGCCGTGCGAGATGTTCATGATGCGCATCAGCCCGTACTGCAGGTTCAGTCCGATGGCCACCAGCGCATAGATGCCGCCCGTGATCAATCCGCCGGCCAGGAGCTCGGCCCATCCAGAGAACGACACGCTGTTATTTCCAGGCCGGCTTGGGCATCAGTTGGGCGGTGGCGCGGTCCTTGGGCCACACCACTTCGAAGTCGCCACCCTGCCACTGCGACACGGTGCCGGGGATCGAGGCGTTCTCGCTGCCCTCGAAGCGGATCGGCCCGAGGATGGTCTTGAACTCGTTCTTCGCGATCTGCTCGCGCAGCGCCTTGCGGTCCAGGCCCACCTTCTCCACCGCCTGCTGCAGGATCTGCAGGCCGGCCCACGCATGGCCGCTGGCCCAGCGGTCGGGCTCCTTGCCGAACTTCTTCGTGTGCGCATCGAAGTAGGCCTTGGCCTCGGGGCTGGTCTTGCCGTTCCACGAGCCCATGCCGATCACGCCCTCGGTGTTGGCGGCCATCACGTTCTTGTAGAGCTGGAAGGCCGTGCCCACCGAGGCGTAGAAGTACTTCGGGTTGAAGCCCACCTCGCGCGCCTGCCGGCTGGCCAGGATGGTGTCCGGCGGGTAGGTGATGCCGATGAAGGCGTCGGGGTTCAGGTCCTTCATGGTACGCAGCACGGGCGCGAGGTCTTTCACGCCCAGCGGGTAGCTCTTGCGGTCGAGCACCTGGATCTGCGTCTTCTTCAGCGCGTTGTTCAACGCCGCGAAGTTCTCCAGCCCGAACAGGTCGTCCATGTAGACGATGGTGATCGTCTTCACGTTCTGCGCCACCAGCATGTCGACCAGCGCGCCCATCATCTTGTCGGGCTGCTGCAGCAGCGAGAAGAAGAAGGGCAGGCGCATGTCGATGAGCTTGCGCGACAGGGCCGTGGGCGCCAGCAGCGGATAGCCGAAGCGGTTGGCCAGCGGCGCGACCGCGAAGTTGGCTCCCGATCCCCAGGGCGGCAGCACGAGGTCGACCTTGTCGCTGCCCATGAGCTTTTCAAACGTGCGCACGCAGGTCTCGGTCTCGCTGCGGTCGTCGTAGCCGATGAGCTCGATGGGCCGCTTCGTGCCCTTCACCGACAGGCCGCCCGCGGCGTTGACTTGCTCGGTCCACAGCAGGTAGTTGGGTTCCTGGCTCACCTGCGCGCCCGCGGCCCAGGGGCCGGTGCGGGCGATGGCGTAGCCGATGCGAACGGGCGCGCTTTGCGCGAACAGCTGCGGCGCGACGGCGGCCGCGCCCAGCGCGGTGGCCGTGCCCTGGATCCAGTGGCGGCGGGTGGGGTGAAGCATGGAGGTCTCCTTCCGGGCGTCGGTATGCGCCCGCTGACCGGGATCGTAGAAACGCACGCCCTTCGCCGCTGTGCCCGCCGCGCACAAAGCACTTGACGCAGCGTGCAGGCGCCTAGTGGTTAACCCGCAAAGGCGAGGGCTTTGCGGGCACTCCACAATGCGCGGCATCCCGCCGCCGTGTTGCAATCTTTCGTCTTCACTGCTTTCGCCCCATGACCGCGTCCCTGCTCCTGTCCACCGACGCCATCCCGCCGAAGGAACGCGGGCCGCTGTGGTGCGAGTGGGTGTGGCGCCACTTCGGCGGCCTCGGCTCCGACCTGTACGGTGACAGCGATTTCGACGGCCACCTGGCGTCCTCGCACGCGGGCGACGTGATCCTCACGCGGCTGGAGGCGAATCGCCACCGCGTGCTGCGCACGCCGCAGATGGCGCGCCTGAGCGATGCGCCCTACCTGAAGATCGTCGCGCCCTGGCAGGGCTCGGCCGAGGTCACGCAGCGCGGGCGCGCGGCGGCCGTGCGCGCGGGCGGCTGGACGCTGTACGACACCACGCTCGACTACACCGTGGCCAACCCCGAGCGCAGCGACCACCTCATCGTGATGCTGCCGAAAGACCAGATCGCCTCGCCCGCGCTGCCGCTGGGCGACCTCGTGGCGCGGCGCATCGGCGGCGACAGCGGCATCTCGCGCGTGGCGCTGGAGACCATGCGCAACACCTACCTGGAGCTGCCCCACATGAGCGAGGCCGCCGCCCGCGGCGCGGGCGAGCTGCTGATCCAGCTGGTGCGCCTGTCGCTCATGGAACTCGCGGGCCGCAGCACCGCCCAGACCCAGCGCGAGGCGCTGAAAGACCGCATCCACCGCCACGTGGCGCAGAACCTGCGCGACCCGGCGCTGTCCATCGACGGCATGGCGCTGGCCCTGCGTTGCAGCAAGCGCCTGTTGCACCAGGCCTTCGCGGGCGACGACGACACGCTCACCGGCTACATCCAGCACCAGCGGCTGGCGGCCAGCATCCGCGACCTGATCGACCCTGCGAACGCCGCGCGCTCCATCACCGACATCGCGCTGGGCGCGGGCTTCGGCAACCTCTCGCACTTCAGCCGCGTGTTCCGCGCGCACACGGGCGGCAGCCCGAGCGAGTTCAGGCGGCAGGCGATGGTGCAGCGCTGATTGCGCGGGTGCGCATCGCACACCGCGCGTTGCTTGCAGAGTTGCCATGAATGCTTAAGCAGCGCTTGTGTCGAAGCAGGCATCAAACTTAAATCTTCTCGGTTAACTGGTTTCGCGGCAGGCGTTCTCGGCTCAAAAAAAAGATGTGTTAACGCATGCGAAGCCTCGAGAGCGACGCTTCCCGCTGGTATGGTCGTGCGCGCAATTCAGCTCCACGCCACCACGCCCGTTGTCGACGCATTGGGTACTTGCTTCACATGCCCCTTCGTCACGACCGCATCTTTCCGCGCTACGCGTTCTACTGTGTGCTGGCCGGCCTGGCCGCGATATATGTCTTCTGCGCCATGGTGCTGGTGCCGGCAAAGATCTACATCCTTCCGTACCTCATCACGCCGGACTTCGTGCGCTACAAGGGCGCGTTCTTCGTGCTGGTGCTGGCGATCCCGGCGGCGATCTACCTGATCTGCTGGAAGGGCAGCGACTTCTTCGCATGGCTGCGCACCCCGCAGGTGCTGACACTGACCGCGCACGGCCTGCAGCTGGGCACGCAGACGGTTGCCTTCGCCGACGTGACGCGGCTGCGCCATCGCCACAACCGCAACCACCTGCTGCTCACCACCCGCGACGGCCGCACGCTGCGCCTGCGGCTCGACCTGTGGGACGACCCGTACGCGCTCGTCGCCGAAGTGGAAGAGGCCGTCGGCGAAGTGCTGCGCCACGACGTCGAGCGCCGCCTGCATGCGGGCGACACCGTGCCCTTCGGCGCGTTGGCACTGAATGCCGAAGGGCTGGTGCACAAGGGCCAGCTCATCGCGTGGTCGAGCATCGACACCATCCGCACGCAGTCGGATGCCGAAGCGATGGACGTCGACGAGCACCTGCTCATCGTCGCCAACGGCAAGACCCGCAAGATCGATCGCTCGAAGATCGACAACGAACCGGTGCTGATGGTGTGCCTCATGCAGCGCCTGCCGTCGGCCTGAGCCTTCTTCTTTTTCTTTCTTCAATCTCCAAAGTACAGCGACTCCAAAATGGAAATCTACAGCTCCGCCAGCCAACAGGAAAAAACCCGCCAGGACCGCCCCGTCTTCTACTCCCGCACACGGCTGATCGCCGGTGCCACGCTCTGGGTGGTGGTGGCGGTCGTGCTGGCCGTGCTGTGCATCCGCGCGCAGGACAAGAACATCGGCATCCTCATCGCGGCGGGCTTCGGCCTGCTGGCCGCGTGGCTGGCCGTCAAGTGCATCCGTACGCTGGCCAACATCGCCACGCCCGCCTTCGTCATCGGCCGCCAGGGCCTGACCTTCGAGAACGGCCTGCTGCTGCCGTGGGGCAACATCGTCGAGAACACCTGGGTCAACCAGGACTACATGGGCATTCCCATCGGCAAGCAGATCCAGATCAAGACCGACCTGCCCAAGCCGAAGGCCCGCGTGCTGCGCCGCGCGACCGCGCTGGAGATTTCGGGCGACGAGTACCTCGCGCTGTGCGACGCCTATGCGGCGTGACGGGCAACAACCGCGCATTTGAGCAGCCCGGCGCCTGCTGGTAGGCTGGCGGGCCGCCATCCTCCGGGCTCGCTTTCGCGGGCCCCACGCGCATGAACGCCTCTCACCGCCGGCCGGTTCCGCTGAACAAGGCCTACCGTCTCCTGAACCACGGCCCGACCGTCCTCGTGAGCGCCGCACACGACGGCCGGCGCAACATCATGGCCGCGGCCTGGGCCATGCCGCTGGACTTCGATCCGCCCAAGGTGGCGGTCGTGCTCGACAAGAGCACCTGGACGCGCGTGCTGCTCGAAGGCGCGGGCACCTTTGCACTGCAGGTGCCCACGCGCGCGCAGCTCGACCTGACCGAGGCGCTGGGCAACAGCTCGGGCCGCGAGATCGCCGAGCGCGACGGCAGCGACAAGTTCGCCGCCTACGGCCTCTCGACCTTCGCGGGCGACGCCACCGGCACGCCGCTGCTCGAAGGCTGCGCGGCCTGGCTCGAATGCCGGCTGCTGCCCGAGCCGCCGATCCAGCAGCGCTACGACCTGTTCCTGGGCGAGGTGATCGCGGCGCAGGCCGACGCGCGCGTGTTCTCGGAAGGCCGCTGGCATTTCGAGGGCCACGACGACCTGCGCACGCTGCACCATGTGGCGGGCGGGCACTTCATCGTCGACGGCGAGGCGGTCGATGCAAAGACGCTGCCGCGCCTGACACCGTAGCCTGCATGCCGGACCTGAACCAAGTCATCACCGTCGTCGGCTACAGCCTCATGGGCCTGCTGGCGGCGATGATGGGTTCGCTGGGCCTGGCTGCGTTGTGGACCTGGCGCGACTGGCCCGGCGCCGACCGCCTGACCGGCCTGGCCGCGCGGCTCGCGATCCTCACGTGGATGGTGGGTGGCGTGATGCTGATCGTCGGCGGGCTGGCGATGGCCGGCCTGGCGACCTGGGTCATCTTCTGGGCGTCCAAGCCGCTGCCCTCGACACTGCTCGGCATCGCGGGCTACGTGGCGTCGCGGGCCGTGCTCGTGGTCATGGCGGTGCTGCTGGTGCGCAAGGGCGGGCTGGTGCTCTCCGCCTGGTGGGGCGCGAGGAAAGAAGAGGGCGCGTCCGAAGCGCCCGGCGCTACAGCACGAAAGGAATGAAGCGCCGCGTGCCGCGCATGTAGTCGCGGTAGGTGTCGCCGAAATGCGCGAGGCATTCCTTCTCGTCGCGCAGCGCCGTCAGGAACAGGAACAGCGTGGCCATCAGCACCAGCGCCAGCGTGAGCCAGGTGAACTGCTTGAGGAACGCGCCCCAGGCCAGCAGCATCAGCGCCGTGTACATCGGGTGGCGGATGTAGCGGAAGGCGCCGGTGGTCACCAGCGCCGAGGTCTTTTCAAAGCCGTACAGGGCCGGGTCGTCGTTGCGTGCCTCGCTCGGCTTGCCCTGCGCCTTGAGCAGCCGCACCGCGTGGATCGGCAGCCAGATCGACAGCGCCAGCAGCACGCACGAAAGCAGCTGCGTGAACGAGAGCGGATCGACATGCCACACCGGCAGGTTCAGCACGATCAGCACCAGCATGCACTCCCACGCGAAGAAGCGGTAGAAGCCGTGCGAGCCGGGCTGGCTCAGCGGCCCGCGCGACACGTACAGCAGCGCGGCCGTGCCGGCGACGAAAAGAAAGAGCTGGAACCAGAGGAGCATGGCGGCCGAATTTACACGGCCCGCAAGACTCAGCCGGAGATCGAAAACCCGCCGTCGACCGGGATGGCGGTGCCGGTCACGTAGTCGGAGGCGGCGCTGGCCAGGAACACGGCGGTGCCTGCGATGTCCGAGGGCTGGCCCCAGCGGCCGGCGGCGGCGCGCGCCTTCACGCGCTCGTACAGGCCCGGGATCTGGGTGCGCGCGCCGTCGGTCAGCTCGGTCTCGAACCAGCCCGGAAGGATGGCGTTGACCTGGATCTGGTCGGCCGCCCACGAGAGCGCGGTCGACTTGGTGAGCTGCACGATGCCGGCCTTGCTCGCGGCGTAGGCCGGCGCGTAGGGCGCGCCGAAGATCGACATCATCGAGCCGATGTTGATGATCTTGCCGCCGCCCGCCTTCTTGAGGTGCGGGTGCGCGGCGCGGCTGCACAGGAAGGCGCTGGTGAGGTTGGTGTCCATCACCTGGTGCCACTCGGCCAGCGCGAGCTGGTCGACGGGCTTGCGCACCGTGGTGCCGGCGTTGTTGACGAGGATGTCGAGCCGGCCGCAGCGCGCGGCGACCTCGTCGAAGGCCTGCTGCACCGAGGCTTCGTCGGTCACGTCGAGCGCGAGCGCGAAGCTGTCGCTGCCCAGGGCCTTCAGCGATTCGACCGCGGCGGCCGACTTCTGCGCATTGCGCGCCGCCACGATGACGCGGGCGCCGGCCTTCGCGAGGCCCTGTGCCATGCCGAGACCGATGCCGCCGTTGCCGCCGGTGACGAGCGCGACTTTTCCTGTGAGATCGAACATCAGGTGGAGCTTAGGTGGTGGTGGGTTTCTTGGAGACGAGCGTCAGGATATCGTAGCTCGCGACCAGTTCGCCGAGCTGGTTGGTCACCTCCACGTCCCAGGCCACCACGCCCTGGCCCTGGCCGCTCGCGTCCTTCTTGTTGCGGTCGATCTTGCGCTTGCAGGTCAGGCGCGCCTGGATGGTGTCGCCGATGCCCACGGGCTTGACGAAGCGCAGCGTGTCCAGGCCGTAGTTGGCCAGCACCGGGCCGGGCGAGGGCGAGACGAACAGGCCTGCGGCCGCCGACAGCACGAAGTAGCCGTGCGCGATGCGCTTGCCGAAGGGCGAGGCCTTGGCCGCTTCTTCGTCGAAATGCATGTAGAAGTAGTCGCCCGAGATGCCGCCGAAGGCGACGATGTCGGCCTCACCCACCGTGCGGCGGTGCGTGAGCAGCGAGTCGCCGATGCGCAGTTCCTCAAAGTAGCGGCGGAAGGGGTGCACCTCGCTCTCGCGCAGCGCGGCGCCGCGCACGTGCTCGCCGGTCACGGCCGCGAGCATGGTGGGCGAGCCCTGCAGCGCGGCGCGTTGCAGGTAGTGCTTCACGGCGCGCAGGCCGCCGAGCTCTTCGCCGCCGCCCGCGCGGCCCGGGCCGCCGTGCTTGAGCACCGGCAGCGGCGAGCCGTGGCCGGTCGATTCGGCGGCGGCTTCGCGGTCGAGCACCAGCAGGCGGCCGTGCCAGGCGGCGGCGACCGGGATGGCCTTGGCCGCGATGGCCGGGTCGCGCGTGACCAGCGTGCCCACGAGGCTGCCCTTGCCGCGCGCGGCCAGTGCCAGCGCTTCGTCGATGCCGTCGTAGGGCATGAGCGTGCTGACGGGGCCGAAGGCCTCGACGTCGTGCGCCGCATCGTGTTCGAGCGGCTTGCGGCTCAAGAGCAGCGTGGGCGCGAAGAACGCGCCTTCGCTCACGCCGTCGCCCACCGGCGCGAAGCCGTCGCGTTCGCCGTACACCAGCTCCGCGCCCTGCAGCAGCGTGGCGACGCGCTCGGCCACGTCGGCCTGCTGGTCGCGCGAGGCGAGGGCGCCTATGCGCACGTCTTCGCGCGACGGGTCGCCGATGACGGTCTTGGCCAGTCGTGCGCGCAGCTTCTCGGCCACCGCATCGAGGTGCTGGCGCGGCACGATCGCGCGGCGGATGGCGGTGCACTTCTGGCCGGCCTTGATGGTCATCTCGCGCGCCACCTCCTTCACGAAGAGATCGAACTCCTCGTCGTCGGGCGTCACGTCGGGCGCGAGGATCGCGCAGTTCAGCGAGTCGGCCTCGGCATTGAACGGGATCGACTGGCGCACCAGGTTCGCGTTCACGCGCAGCTTGGCGGCGGTGTCGGCCGAGCCGGTGAAGGTGACGACGTCGGGGCCTTCGAGGCGGTCGAGCAGGTCGCCCGTGCTGCCGATGACCAGCTGCAGGCTGCCCTCGGGCAGGATGCCCGACTGCACGATGAGCTTCATCAGCGCCTCGGTGAGGTAGCTGGTGGCCGTGGCCGGCTTGCCGATGCAGGGCATGCCCGCCAGGAAGCTGGGCGCGAATTTCTCGAGCAGGCCCCACACCGGGAAGTTGAAGGCGTTGATGTGCACCGCCACGCCGCCGCGCGGCACCAGGATGTGCGTGCCCGCGAAGCCGCCCTTCTTGCCGAGCGGGAAGGCCGGGCCTTCGTGCACGAGGTTGCCCGAGGGCAGCTCGTTGGTGCCGATGCTGGCGTAGGCGCTGAGCGTGCCGGCGCCGCCCTCGATGTCGATCCAGCCGTCGGCGCGCGTGGCACCGGTGTGGGCCGACACGGCATACAGCGCTTCCTTGTTCGCGGCCAGGTACTTGGCCAGCGCCTTCAGGCGCTCGGCGCGCTGCTGGAAGTCGAGCTTCATGAGCGCGGGGATGCCGACGCGGCGCGCGTGCGCCAGCGCCTCGGCGAAGTCGATGGCCTCGGCGTGCGTGCTCGCGACGGCCTGGCCGTTGACGGCGCTGCGCAGCGATTGCGCGGCTTCCTGGCCGATCCAGCGGCCGGCGATGTAGCTTTGAAGGGTGGTCATGGCGCGTGTCCTTTGAAGAGGGAAGGCGCAGCGGCGCGGAGCGCGCGCTGCGCGGGGGTCATTTCTTGTTGCCGATGCCCAGGTAGGTATCGATGATTCGCTGGTCGTGCAGCAGATCGCCGGCATTGCCTTCGAGCGCCACGGCGCCCATCTCGAGCACATAGGCGCGGTCGGCCACCTGCAGCGCGGCGCGGGCGTTCTGTTCCACCAGCAGCACCGAGACACCGTGCTTGCGCAGCTGCGACACCACGCGCAGCACCTCGCGCACCACCAGCGGGGCCAGGCCCAGCGAGGGCTCGTCGAGCATCAGCAGGCGCGGGCGCGCCATCAGCGCGCGGCCGATGGCCAGCATCTGGCGTTCGCCGCCCGAGAGCGTGGAGGCCATCTGCGGACGGCGTTCCTTCAGGCGTGGAAAGATCTCGAAGATCTCGTCCATGCGCGCACGCTGGTCGCGCTGGCCCTTGCGCCACTGGTAGAAGCCGCCGAGCAGCAGGTTGTCTTCGACCGACATTTCGCCGAACAGCTCGCGCCGCTCGGGCACCAGTGCCACGCCGCGCGCCACCATGGTCTCGACGCCGGGGCGCGCGATGCGCTCGCCGTCCAGCGACAGCTTGCCGGTCGACTGCAGCAGGCCCATGGCCGCGCACAGCAGCGTGGTCTTGCCGGCGCCGTTGGGGCCGATCACGGTGACAATCTCGCCTTCGTTCACGTGCAGGCGCACGCTGTGCACCGCCTCGACGGTGCGGTAGGCGACGCAGAAGTCTTCCAGTTGAAGAATGGGATGGCTCATCGGGCGTCTTCCAGCAGTTCGTCGTCGGCGCCGCCCAGGTAGGCCTCGAGCACGCGCGGGTTGGCCTGCACTTCGGCGGGCGTGCCGGTGGCGATCACGGTGCCGAACTCGAGCACGGTGATGCGGTCGGCGAGGTTCATCACGAACTCCATGTCGTGCTCCACCACGAGGATGCCCAGGCCTTCGGCGCGCAGCTGGCCCAGCAACTCCGACAGCGCACGCTTCTCCAGGTGGCGCAGGCCGGCGGCGGGTTCGTCCAGCAGCAGCACCGAGGGCTGGCCGGCGAGCGCGCGTGCGATCTCGACCACGCGCTGCTGCCCCAGCGAGAGCGAGGCGGCCGGTGTGTCGGCGTGCGCGCCGAGGCCGCAACGCTCGATCTGCTTGCGAGCTTCGGCCATCAACGCGGCCTCTTCGGCGCGGTCCAGTCGCAGCATGGCCGCAAGCCAGCCGCGCCTGGCGCGCAGGTGCGCACCGAGCGCCACGTTCTCGACCACGCTGCGCTGGCCCAGCAGGCGCACGTGCTGGAAGGTGCGGCCCAGGCCGCGCGCCGCGAAGGCGCGCGAGGGGCGGCCCGACATGACGTCGCCTTCGAGTCGCACCTCGCCCGAACTGGGGTCGTCCACGCCCGAGATCATGTTGAAGAACGTGCTCTTGCCTGCGCCGTTCGGTCCGATCAGCGCGTGGATCTCGCCGGCCTTCAACGTCATCGAGATGTCGTTGTTGGCGATGAGGCCGCCGAAGCGCTTGCTGACCGCGTCGGCCTGCAACAGCATCGTGCCCGCCGCCGGCAGCACGCGCTGCGCGAGCTGCGCCGCCGGTGCGGCTGCGTTGGCGGCGGGCGCCTTGGCCACCGGCCGCACCCAGCGGCTCACGAGCCGCGCCAGCGTGGGCCACAGGCCGTCGGCAAAGCGCTGCAGCACGAACAGCATCAGCAGGCCGAACACCACCACCTCGAAGTTGCCGCTGGTGCCCAGCAGCGCGGGCAGGATGTCCTGCAGCTTCTCTTTGAGCAGCGTGATCAGCGTGGCGCCGAGCACCGCGCCCCACAGGTGGCCCGCGCCGCCGACCACCGCCATGAACAGCATCTCGATGCCGATGTTCAGGTTGAAGGGCGTCGGGTTCACGAAGCGCTGCATGTGCGCGTAGAGCCAGCCCGACACGGCCGCCAGCAGCGCGGCCAGCACGAACAGCTTGATGCGGTGGCGTGCGGTGTCGACGCCCATCGACTCGGCCATGAGCCGCCCGCCCTTGAGCGCGCGGATGGCGCGGCCTTCGCGCGAGTCGAGCAGGTTGTGCAGCGCCCACAGCGCCAGCAGCAGCACGGCCCAGATCACCACGCCGAGCGCGCGCGGCGAGGCCAGCGAGATGCCTGCGACCACCAGCGGCGGCACGCCCGTGATGCCGGTCTGGCCGCCCAGGAACTCCATGTTGCCGAGCAGGAAGTACAGGCTCAGGCCCCAGGCGATGGTGCACAGCGGCAGGTAGTGGCCCGACAGCTTGAGCGTGACCGCGCCGAGCGCCCAGGCCAGCGCGAAGGTCAGCACCAGCCCGAGCAGCAGGCCGAGCCACGGCACCAGCGCCGAACCGGCGATGCCGCCCAGCCAGCCCGCGGCCGTGGGCGAGGTGCAGATCCACGCGGTGGCATACGCGCCCATGCCGACGAACGCGGCCTGGCCGAAGGAGGTCATGCCGCCCACGCCGGTCAGCATGACCAGCCCGGCGGCCACCAGCGCGTACAGGCCGATGTTGCTGAGCACCGCGACCGTGAAGTCGGGCAGCCAGCCCCAGGCCAGCGCGAGCGCGACGATGCACACCAGCGTGAGCGTGCGCGGCGTGACCAGCGGACGGCCTGCGTGTGCCGTCGTGGCGGAAGAAGTGGTGGGCGACGCGCTCATTCCTCGTCCTCCACATGATGGCTGCGCAGCGAACGCCACCACAGCACCGGAATGATCAACGTGAACACCAGCACTTCCTTGTACGCGCTGGCCCAGAACGAAGAGAAAGCCTCCAGCAGGCCGACCAGCAGCGCGCCCGCGAGCGCCAGCGGGTAGCTCGCGAGCCCGCCCACGATGGCGGCCACGAAGCCCTTCAGGCCGATGAGAAAACCGGTGTCGTAGTAGACCGTGGTGATCGGTGCGATCAGCAGGCCCGACACCGCGCCGATGAGCGCCGCGAGCGCAAAGCTCAGGTCGCCCGACAGCTCGGTGGGAATGCCCGAGAGCCGCGCGCCCACGCGGTTGATGGCGGTGGCGCGCAGCGCCTTGCCGACCATGGAGCGGCCGAAGAACCAGAACATGGCAATCACCAAGAGCAGCGTGACGCCCACCACCACGAGCGACTGGCCGCTCACGGGGATGCCGCCGATGTCGAAGCGCACGTCGGAGAACGGCGTGGTGCGCGAACCTTCGGCACCGAAGAAGAACAGGCCCAGGCCGACCAGCACGCCGTGCAGCGCGACCGAGACGATCAGCAGCATCAGCACCGTGGCATCGGCCAGCGGGCGGTAGGCCAGGCGATAGAGCAACGGCCCCAGCGGCGCGATCAGCACCAGCGTGGTCACCGCCTGCATCGTCATCGACGTGGGCTTGAGGCCCAGCACCAGCACCGCGGCGATCGCCGGGAAGGCCACGCACCAGGTGAAGGCCGAACGCCAGTCGATGGTCGCGCCGCGCTTCCAGCGCCACACTTCCACGGCCAGCGCCATGACGCCCAGCGCCACCAGCAGCCACAGCGTGGCCGGCGTGCGCCCGCCCTGCAGCGCCGCCATGGAGAGCGCACCGAAGGCGACGAACTCGCCCTGCGGAATGAAGATCACGCGCGTGACCGAAAACACCAGCACCAGCGCGAGCGCCATCAGTCCGTAGACCGCGCCGTTCACGATGCCGTCCTGCCCCAGCAACAGGGCAATCTGCAAGTCCATATGAAAACCTTCGGGCGGGGCCCGTGCGTCAGATCAGATCAAGAGCGACCGTCGTTGCGGTCGTTGCCACAAACACCCATCGCGGCCTGTTCCAGAAACACCGAGGAACCGGCTTCGCCGGGCCTCTGGTGTTGCCCCCGGTAGGGGGTAGGAGAAGCGACACGAAGTGCGCGGAGCCTGGGGGCGGTTTAAGGCTGGAATTTCCAGGCGCCGTTTTCGATCTTGACCATCACGCGGGCACGCTGGTCCAGGCCCAGGTGGTCGGCCGCGGTCATGTTGAACACGCCGTGCGCGCCCGACACGTCCTTGGTCTGCTCGAGCGCATCGCGCAGCGCGGCACGGAACTCGGGCGTGCCCGGCTGGGCCTTCTTCAGCGCGACCGGCACGGCCGAGCTCATCAACAGGCCCGCGTCCCAGGCGTGCGCGCCGAAGGTCGAGACCGTGCCCTTGCCGTAGGCGGCTTCATAGGCGGCGACGTAGGCGAGCGCAGACTTCTTCACCGGGTTGCTGGCGGGCAGCTGGTCGGCCACGAGCACGGGGCCGGCCGGCAGGAAGGTGCCGTCGACGTCCTTGCCGCCCACGCGCAGGAAGTCGGCGTTGGCCACGCCGTGCGTCTGGTACATCTTGCCGGTGTAGCCGCGCTCCTTGAGCGTCTTCTGCGGCAGCGCGGCCGGCGTGCCGGAGCCGGCGACCAGCACCGCGTCGGGCTTGGCCGACATGAGCTTCAGCGCTTGGCCGGTGACCGAGGTGTCGGAGCGCGCATAGCGTTCGTTGGCCACGATCTTGATCTTCTTCAGGTCGGCGGCTTTGGCGAACTCCTGCGACCAGCCTTCGCCGTACGCGTCGGAGAAGCCGATGAAGCCGACCGTCTTCACGCCGTTGGCGGCCATGTGCTCGGCGATGGCCAGCGACATCATGATGTCGTTCTGCGGCGTCTTGAAGACCCACTTCTTCTTGGCGTCCATCGGCTCGATGATGCGGGCCGAGGCGGCCACCGAGATCATCGGCGTCTGCGCTTCGCTGGCCACGTCGATCATCGCGAGCGAGGCCGGCGTGGTGGTCGAGCCCAGGATCACGTCGACCTTGTTCTCGGCGATCAGCTTGCGCGTGTTGTTCACGGCGGCCGTGGTGTCGGAGGCATCGTCCAGCACGATGTAGTTGATCTTCTGCCCGCCGATCGTCTTGGGCATCAGCGCGATGGTGTTCTTCTCGGGGATGCCGAGCGACGCCGCCGGCCCGGTGGCCGAGATGGTCACGCCGACGTTGACGTCGGCCCAGGCCGAGAGGGCCGTGGCGCACAGGGCGGCGATCAGCAGGGGCTTGAAGAATTTCATGGTTGGTTTGTCTCCGGGTTGAAAGGGGAAAGGCCGAGGGAAAAGCCGTGCGTTCAACGCTCGTCGAAGGACAGCGTGACGCGTTCGGTCAGGGGGTGGGCCTGGCAGGTCAGCACGAATCCCGCGGCCACCTCATTCTTGTCGAGCGCGAAGTTTCTTTCCATGCGGACTTCCCCGTCCACGCACTTCGCGCGGCAGGTGCCGCACACGCCCGAGGTGCACGAGAACGGCACCTCGAGCCCGGCCGCCGACGCCGCATCGAGGATGCTGGGCTGGCCCTCGGTGTAGGTGATCTCGCGCTGCAGGCCGTCGCGCACGATGGTCACGCGCGCCTGCTTGGCGTCGCCCGGCTGCGCCTCGTGCACCACCGCGCCGACCTGGCTGGCCGAGGGCAGCGCGACGCCGAAGCGCTCGATGTGGATGCGGTCCTCGGGCACGCCCGCGGCGAGCAGCGCGGCCTCGGCCTCGTCGTTCATCTGGAACGGGCCGCACACGTACACGTGGTCGATCTGCGCGGCGGGCACCACCGAGGCCAGGAACTCGCCGATCTTCTCGCGGTTCATCACGCCGAAGCCCAGCGGCGAATCGGTGTGCTCGTCGGAAAACACGTGCTGCAGCACGAGCCGCGTCATGTAGCGGTTCTTCAGGTCCTCGATCTCTTCCTTGAACATCGTGGACTGCAGCTGGCGGTTGCCGTAGATCAGCGTGAAGCGGCTCTTCGGCTCGCGCGCCAGCACGGTCTTCATGATCGACAGGATCGGCGTGATGCCGCTGCCGCCGGCGATGCCCACGTGGTGGCGCGCGGCCTCGGGCTCGATGGGCACGAAGAAGCGGCCTTGCGGCGCCATCACCTGCAGGCTGTCGCCGGGCTGCAGGTGGGCGTTGATCCAGTTGGAGAACACGCCGCCGCGCACCTTGCGCACGCCGACGCGCAGCTCGCCGTCGTCGAGGCCGGCGCAGATCGAATAGGAACGGCGCAGGTCCTGGCCGTCGATGTCATGGCGCAGCGTGAGGTACTGGCCCTGCGTGAAGCCGAAGACTTCGCGCAGCGCGGGCGGCACCTCGAACGAGACGATGACGGCCTCGTGCGTGTCGGGCTCGATGGCCTTCACGCGCAGGGGATGGAAGAGGGTGCTCATCGTGGGCGTGCCTCAGATAGGCTTGAAATGTTCGAAGGGTTCGCGGCAGGCCATGCAGCGGTACAGGGCCTTGCAGGCGGTGGAGCCGAAGGCAGACAGGCGCTCGGTGCGCTCGCTGGCGCAGCGGGGGCAGGCGATGCGCTCGCCGGCCATGCGGCCGAACAGCTTGATCGGCATGGCGGTGTTGGCCGCCGCTTCGGGCGTGAGGTGCGCAGGCGGCGCGATACCGTAGGCCTTGAGCTTGTCGCGGCCTTCGTCGCTGATCCAGTCGCTGGTCCAGGCGGGTGCGCGGCGCAGCGTGGCGCGCGCGCGGCCGAGGCCTGCGTTCTCGATGGCGGCCAGCACGTCGTGCTCGATGGCTTCGGTCGCGGGGCAGCCGGAGTAGGTCGGCGTGAGCACGATCTCCAGGCCGTCGTCGTGTTCGATCACCTCGCGCACGATGCCCAGGTCGCAGACCGACACGGCCGGCACCTCGGGGTCGGGCACCGAATGGAGCACGGCCCACGCCGCATCAATGCGCGACGCCACGGCGTTCATCACCACACGCCTCCAGGGAAGCTGCGCTGCAGGTGCTGCATCTCGGCCAGGATGTAGCCCATGTGCTCGCTGTGCACGCCGTGCTTGCCGGTGCTGCGGAACGCGGCTTCCTTCGGCATGGCGAGGCCGGCGGCGTCGAGCACCTGCTGCATGTCGGCGAGCCACGGTTCGCGCAGTTCGCTCCAGGCCGGGCCGAGGCCGCTGGCGCTGGCCTGCGCATCGACGTCGTCGCTGTCGAACAGCTCGGGCACGTAGAGCCACAGCTGCTTGAGCGCCTTCTCGGTGCGGCGGCGCGATTCGTCGGTGCCGTCGCCCAGGCGCACGACCCAGTCGGCCGAGTGCTGCTGGTGGTAGCGCGCTTCCTTCAGCGCCTTGCCGGCGATGGCGGCCACCTCGGCGTCGCTCGACGCCGCCAGGCGTTGCCACAGCAGCTTGAGCAGCGTGGCGACCATGGTGTTGCGCAGCACGGCAAAGGCGAAGTCGCCGCGCGGCAGCTCGACCAGCGTGAGGTTGAAGTAGTCGCGCTCGTCGCGCAGGTAGGCGAGCTGGTCTTCGTCGTGCGCGCGGCCGGCGCCTTCGAGCTGGCCGGCGTGCGTGAGCACGGCGCGGGCCTGGCCGACGAGGTCGAGCGCGATGTTGGCCATCGCGATGTCTTCTTCGAGCACCGGTGCGTGGCCGCACCATTCGCCCAGGCGCTGCGCGAGCACCAGGCAGGTGTCGCCGATGCGCAGCAGGTAGTGCACGGCGGGCGTGCGGTTCAGTTCGATCGAGGCTTGCATGGCGTGCCGCTCGCTCACATGTGGTCCACGGACTTGGGCAGCGCGTAGAAGGTGGGGTGGCGGTACACCTTGTCTTCGGCCGGGTCGAAGAACATGTCCTTGTCGCCCGGGTCGCTGGCCACGATCTGGTCGGAGCGCACCACCCAGATGCTGCTGCCTTCCTGGCGGCGCGTGTAGACGTCGCGCGCCATCTGGATCGCCATCTTGGGGTCGGCCGCGTGCAGGCTGCCGCAGTGCTTGTGGTCCAGGCCGGCCTTGCTGCGCACGAACACTTCCCACAGGGGCCACTCTTGTTTCACTTCGGTGCTCATGCTGCTTCCTTCATCGGTTGTTTGTTGGCGTGGGCCATCGCGGCTTCGCGCACCCAGGCGCCGTCGTCCCAGGCATCGACGCGGGCCTGCAGGCGCTCGCGGTTGCAGGGGCCGTCGCCGGCGATCACGCGCCAGAACTCGCTCCAGTCGATGACACCGAAGTCGTGCGACTGGCGTTCTTCGTTCCACTTGAGGTCGGGGTCGGGCAGCGTCACGCCGAGGATCGCGGCCTGTTCGACGGTGGCGTCGATGAACTTCTGGCGCAGCTCGTCGTTGCTGAAGCGCTTGATGCCCCAGCGCATCGACTGCGCCGAGTTGGGCGACTGGTCGTCGGGCGGGCCGAACATCATGATCGAGGGCCACCACCAGCGGTTGACCGCGTCTTGCACCATCGCCTTTTGCGCCTCGGTGCCGTGGGTCATCATGGTCAGCAGCGACTCGTAGCCCTGGCGCTGGTGAAAGCTCTCTTCGCGGCAGATGCGGATCATGGCGCGCGCATACGGTGCGTACGAGCAGCGGCAGATCGGCACCTGGTTCATGATGGCCGCGCCGTCGACCAGCCAGCCGATGGTGCCCATGTCGGCCCAGCTGAGCGTGGGGTAGTTGAAGATCGAGCTGTACTTGGCCTTGCCCGTGTGCAGCGCGTCGAACATCTGGTCGCGCGAGGTGCCCAGCGTTTCGGCGGCGGCGTACAGGTACAGGCCGTGGCCGCCTTCGTCCTGCACCTTGGCCAGCAGGATGGCCTTGCGCTTGAGCGTGGGCGCGCGGCTGATCCAGTTGCCCTCGGGCAGCATGCCGACGATTTCGGAATGCGCGTGCTGGCTGATCTGGCGCACCAGCGTCTTGCGGTAGTGCTCGGGCATCCAGTCTTTCGCCTCGATGAAGTCGCCGGCGTCGATGCGCGCGTCGAAGCGTTCCTCGAGACGCAGCTCGTCGGCGGAGCGCACGGCCTTCTGCTTGCCGTCGCCTGCGTCCTTGCCCATCGTGTCCATGGCCTGGGTGTACATGTGCGTGTCCTTTCGGTGCGGTGTGTGGGGGCGCGGGCGGTTCAGCGCGGGCGCGTGTCGACGACGCGCCGGGCCTTGCCGGTCTGCGTGCGTTCCATTTCGTCGGGGCCGTGCACGACCACGCGGGTGGAGATGCCGATGAGCGTCTTCACGCGGTGCTGCACCCACTCGGAAATGGCGTTGCGGTCGGCCGCGGCGGCTTCGTGCGGCGTGAGTTCGCAGTGCACCTCGACCTGGTCGAGCAGGCCTTCGCGGCTCACGCGCACCTGGTACAGGCCGGTGAGGGCGCTGTGCGCGAGCACGATCTCTTCCACCTGCGTGGGGAAGACGTTCACGCCGCGGATGATCATCATGTCGTCGCTGCGCCCGACGATCTTGCCCATGCGGCGGAACGACCGCGAGGTGGGCGGCAGCAGGCGCGTGAGGTCGCGCGTGCGGTAGCGCACGATGGGCATCGCTTCCTTGCTCAGCGAGGTGAAGACCAGTTCGCCTTCTTCGCCGTCGGCCTTCAGCTCGCCCGTCTCGGGGTCGATGATCTCGGGGTAGAAGTGGTCTTCCCAGATCACTGGGCCGTCCTTGCTCTCGACGCATTCGCTGGCCACGCCGGGGCCCATCACTTCGGAGAGGCCGTAGATGTCGACGGCGTCGATGCCGGCGCGGGTCTCGATGTCGCGGCGCATGGCCTCGGTCCACGGCTCGGCGCCGAAGATGCCGACCTTGAGCGAGCTGTCTTTCGCATCGAGGCCCTGGCGCTCGAACTGCTCGATGATCACCTGCATGTAGCTGGGCGTGACCATGATGATGTCGGGCTTGAAGTCCTGGATGAGCTGCACCTGCTTCTCGGTCTGGCCGCCCGACATCGGGATGACGGTGCAGCCGGCGCGCTCGGCGCCGTAGTGCGCGCCCAGGCCACCGGTGAACAGGCCGTAGCCGTAGGCGACGTGGATCATGTCGCCGGGCCGTCCGCCCGCCGCACGGATGGAGCGTGCAACGAGGTCGGCCCAGGTGTCGATGTCGTTCTTCGTGTAGCCCACCACGGTCGGCTTGCCGGTGGTGCCCGACGATGCGTGGATGCGCGCCACCTGCGTGCGCGGCACGGCGAACATGCCGAAGGGGTAGTTGTCGCGCAGGTCGGTCTTCACCGTGAACGGGAATTTCGACAGGTCGGCCAGCGACTTCAGGTCGTCGGGGTGCACGCCCTTGGCATCGAAGGCCTGGCGGTAGTGCGGCACGTTGTCGTAGGCGTTGCGCAGCGTGGCGCGCAGGCGCGTGAGCTGCAGGGCGGCGATCTCGTCGCGGCTGGCGGTTTCGATCGGCTCGAGGTCGCCGGGGGCGGGGCGTTTCACGGTCATGGTGGGGTGTCTCCTCAAGCGGCCGGGACGGCCGGGCGGCCCTTGGCGGTGTAGGAGCGACCGCGGAACATCGCGATGCGCTCGCCGCGCTGGTTGGTGATTTCGGTGTCGTACACGCCGGTGCGCCCGGCCTTCGACACTTCGAAGCAGCGTGCGGTGAGCACGTCGCCCTCGCGCGCCGGCGCGAGGAAGTCGATGGCGAAGCCCGAGGCCACGGTCAGCTCGTTGTACGAGTTGCAGGCGAAGGCGAAGGTGGAATCGGCCAGCGTGGCCATGAAGCCGCCGTGGCAGATAGCATGGCCGTTGAGCATGTCGGGGCGCACGCGCATCTCGAGCGTGGCCTGGCCGGGGCCGACCTCCACGATGCGCATGCCCAGGCCCTTGCTGGCGTTGTCGTTCGCGAACATGCCGTCGCGCACGTACTCGGCGGTCTGTTGCGGGGTGCGGGAAGCGTCGGTCATCTCAGCGGTCCTTGAACACCGGGGCGCGCTTGGCGCGGAAAGCCTCGACACCTTCGCGGTAGTCGTCGGCGTTGCCCATCTCGCGTTGGATGCGCGCTTCTTCGGCAAGTGCCGCGCCGAGGTCGAGGTTTTGCGCGGCGGCCATGGCCTCGCGGGTGGCGACCAGGGCGCGCGTGGGCATGCCGGCCAGGCGCGCCGCCAGCGCGGCGGCGGTGTCGGCCAGGGCCGCGTCGTCCACGCACTGCCAGATGAGGCCGATGCGGGCCGCTTCTTCGGCCGGGAGCTTGTCGCCCAGCATCGCGATGCCCAGCGCGCGCGCCGGGCCCACGAGGCGCGGCAGCAGCCAGGTGCCGCCGGTGTCGGGCACGAGGCCGATCTTGGTGAAGGCCTGGATGAAGCTGGCCGAGCGGCCGGCCACGACGAGGTCGCAGCACAGCGCGAGGTTGGCGCCCGCGCCGGCCGCCACGCCGTTGACGGCGGCAACCACCGGCACCGGCATCGAGCGCAGGCGCGCGACCAGCGGGCCGTAGTAAGTGGAGATGACGTGGCCCAGGTCCTTGGGCGCGGCGCCCGGCGTGGAGTCGGGCGCGACCGACGGGTCGGCCAGGTCCTGCCCCGCGCAGAAGGCGCGGCCGGCGCCGGTGAGCACCACGCAGCGCACGCTGCTGTCGGCGGCCGCGGCTTCGAGCGCGGCCAGCAACTCGGCGTGCAGCCCGGTCGTGAAGCTGTTGAGCGCCGCGGGGCGGTTCAGGCTCAGCGTACGGACGGCGCCGCTGTCGCTGATGAGTACCAAAGGCTCAGTCATGCGTGTCTCTTTCATCCTTTGTGGGGACGGTTCGGTGCGTAAACACTATTGACCGACCGTTCGGTTGATTTTAGGATCGACCTCGATTCCGGCACAAGCGGGGCGCATTCAGGGCAAACCCTGAGGCCTGCGAAAAAACAAGGAGACCGAATGCCCAGCTATTCCATCGACGGCGTGATTCCTGTCGTCGACCCGAGCGCCTACGTGCATCCCACGGCCGTGCTGATCGGCGACGTGATCGTCGGCCCGCACTGCTACGTCGGTCCCTGCGCCAGCCTGCGCGGCGACTTCGGCCGCATCGTCTTGCAGGAGGGCTCCAACGTGCAGGACCACTGCTGCATCCACGGCTTTCCCGACAACGACACGGTGGTGGAGGTCAACGGCCACATCGGCCACGGCGCGATCCTGCACAGCTGCATCGTGCGTCGCGACGCGCTGGTGGGCATGAACGCGGTGGTGATGGACGAGGCCGAGGTGGGCGAGAAAGCCATCGTCGCGGCCTGCGCCTTCGTGCCCGCCGGCATGAAGGTGCCCGCGCGGTCGCTCGCGGCGGGCATCCCGGCCAAGGTACGGCGCGAGCTCAGCGACGAAGAGATCGCCTGGAAGCTCGAAGGCACGCAGACCTACCAGGCGCTGACGGTGCGCAGCCTGGCCAGCCTGCACGAGGTGGTGCCGCTCGCCGAGGTGGAAAAAGACCGGCCGCGCCTGCCCGCCACCGACGTGAAATCCCTGATCGCCACCCGCCGCGGATAGCCCTGCGGCTTCATGCAAGATCGCGACTGCTGCAACCCAGCAACCGACAGACAACCCAGGAAGAAGACCCGATGCCGCGTGGAAGATCCGCCACCTACGACGACCAGCGCGAACTGATCCTCGCGCAGGCCGCCCAGCTGTTCGCCCGCCGCGGCTACCCCGCGACCTCGATGAACCAGGTCGCCGAGGCCTGCAACCTGTCGAAGGCCACGCTCTACCACTACTACAAGGACAAGAGCAGCCTGCTCATCAGCATCGCCGAGACGCACGTCTCGAAGCTGGCGGCCCTGGTGGCCGAGGAAGAGGCCCAGCCGTCCACCGACGAAGAGCGGCTGCGCCGCTTCATCTACCGCATCGTCGAGGAGTACGCCGGCGCGCAGGACGCGCACCGCGTGCTGACCGACGACGTGCGCTTTCTCGAGGACGAAGACCGCGAGCGCGTGCTCGACCAGGAGCGCGCCGTGGTCGCCGGCTTTGCGCGCGCCGTGTCGGCGCTGCACCCCGGCGCGCCGAGCGACGAGCTCGCCAAGCCGCTGACCATGCTGCTGTTCGGCATGATCAACTGGATGTTCACCTGGATGAAGCCCGGCGGCCGGCTCGACCACGCGGCCATCGCGCCGATCGTGGCCGACCTGTTCCTGGGCGGCGTGGGGGCGGTGAAGATGCCGCCCGCCGTGGCAGAAAACGCCGCTAAAGAATCCGGTTGAACCAGAGCAGCGACAGCCCCGCGGACAGCAGCGTGAGCACCGCCGCGCCCAGCGCGAACAGCGCCGAGATCTCGGTTTCCTTCTTCTCGACGGTGAGCTTGGAGCTCAGCGTTTCGTAGACCTTCTTCAGGTCGCTCGCGGTGCCTGCGTAGAAGTACTCGGCGCTGGTCTTGTTGGCGATGGCCTTGAGCGTTTCTTCGTCCAGCCGCACGCGCATCGACCAGCCTTCGAAGCCGATGGTCTCGCCGTCGACCGTGCCCACGCCCACCGTGTAGATGCGCACGCCGCGGTCGGCCGCGGCCTTGGCGGCGTCCAGCGGGTCGACGCCGGTGGTGCGCTGGCCGTCGGTCAGCATGATGATCGCGGCCGAGGTGAACGAGCCGGGCGCCACGGGCGTGAACTCCTTGAGCTGCTTCTCGTTCTGGTCGATCGGGATGCCGCGCTGGCGGCTGGGCGCGCTGAACTGCGAGATGTCGATGCCCGCGTCGGGGAACAGCGTGGCCAGCGACACCACGATGGCGTTGCCCGTGGCCGTGGCGCGCTGCAACTGGAAGCTGTCGATGGCCGTCACGAGGTCGTCGTGGTTGGTGGTGGGCAGCTGCGCCACCTGCGCGCTGCCCGCGAAGGCGACGATGCCCACCTTCACGTGGCGCGGCAGGTCCTTGATGAAGCTCTTGGCCGCCTCCTGCGCCGCCACCAGCCGGCTGGGCTGCACGTCGGCCGCGCGCATGCTGCCCGACACGTCCATCGCCAGGATGATGGTCTGCTGGTTCGACGGCAGCACCACCACCGCCATCGGCCGCGCCGCCGCCACGAGCATCGCGGCCATGGCCACCAGGAACAGCAGCGGCGGAATGTGGCGCCGCAGGCTCTGGCCCGGGCCCATGGCCTCGCGCACGATCGACAGGCTGGCGTAGCGCACCGCCATCTTCTTCTTGCGGCGGATCAGCCAGACATACAGGAGCACCAGCAGCGGCAAGGCCGCCAGCAGCCAGAGGAATTGAGGCCAGAGGAATGTCATGCCGCCACCACCGCCTTCCCGCCACCCGCTGCGACGCCGCGGACCCGGCGCTTGCGCAGGTCCGCGAATCGCACGATGGCTTCGACCAGGTCGTCATTGGTCGAGAGTTCGAGGGCGTCGACGCCGGCCCGGGCCAGCGACTCGCGCAGGGTGGTCTCGCGTTCGGCGGCCAGCCGCGCGAAGCGTTTGCGGAACCCCGCGTCATGGGTGTCGACCCACAGCTGCTCGCCGGTCTCGGCGTCGCGCAGCGGCACCAGGCCGAGGTCGGGCAGCTCGAGCTCGAGCGGATCGAACAGGCGCACGGCAATCACTTCGTGCCGTTGCACCAGCTGGCCCAGCGGGTGCTCCCAGCCGGGCTCGCTGAGAAAGTCGGACACCACGAACACCGTGGAGCGGCGCGGCATGAGCGCGGCGGCGGAGGTCAGCAGGTCGGCCAGGCGCGTCATGCCCTTCTGCGCGGGCGCGGCCTCGGCCTGGTGGGCGCGCTTTTCCATCGCGTGCAGCAGGTGCAGCACATGGCGGCGGCCGGTGCGCGGCGGGATCACGGCCTCGAGGTCGCGGCCGTAGACCAGCGCGCCGACCCGGTTGCCGTGCCGCGTGAGCAGTCGCGCGAGCACGCCGACGAAGCCGGCCGAGATCTCGCGCTTGGCTTTCAGGCCCGAGCCGAAATCGACCGAGCGGCTCAGGTCGAGCACGAACCACGCGGCCATCTCGCGGTCTTCGGTGAACACGCGCACGTGCGGCGTCTGCAGCCGCGCGGTGACGTTCCAGTCGATGTGGCGCACGTCGTCGTGGTGCTGGTACTCGCGCAGGTCGGCCAGGTCCAGGCCGGTGCCTCGCTTGAGCGTGCGGTAGTCGCCCTGCAGCAGGCCGTCGAGGCGGCGGATCACGGTCCATTCGAGCCGGCGCAGCGCGCGTTCGGCCCCGCCGGCTTCGATCGCGAGCCGGTCGTCGTTCGCGGCCTCGGGGGCCTTACGCCACCAGCTTTTCATGTTCGAGGGGCTTGGGAGGAGCGGGAACGGCCTTCATGATCTTCTCGATCAGCCCGTCGGGCGTGAGCCCTTCGGACAGGCCTTCGTAGGACAGCGTCACGCGGTGGCGCAGCACATCGGGCACCAGTGCGCTCATGTCTTCGGGCAGCGCGTAGCTGCGACCGCGCAGCAGCGCCAGGGCGCGCGCGCCTTCGGTGAGGCTGATGCTGGCGCGCGGGCTGGCACCGAAGGTGATGAAGCGGCGCAGGTCCTTCAGGCCGTGCTTCTCGGGCGTGCGCGTGGCCGACACCAGCTTGACGGCGTACTGGATGAGCGAGGGGTCGACGTACACGCGCCGCGCCTCGGCCTGCAGCTCGGCCAATTGTTCGGTGGTGGCGACCGGCGTGGCCGAGACCACCGGGCCGATCACGCGCTGCACGATCACGAACTCTTCCTCGTCGCTCGGGTAGTCGACCATCACCTTCATCATGAAACGGTCGACCTGCGCCTCGGGCAGCGGGTAGGTGCCCTCGGTCTCGATCGGGTTCTGCGTGGCCATCACGAGAAAGGGGCGCGGCACCTTGTGCGTCTCGCCGGCGATGGTGACCTGGCGCTCCTGCATCACTTCGAGCAGCGCGCTCTGCACCTTGGCCGGCGCGCGGTTGATTTCGTCGGCCAGCAGCAGGTTGGCGAACACCGGGCCCAGCGAGGTGCTGAACTCGCCTGTTTTCTGGTTGTAGATGCGCGTACCCACGAGGTCGGCCGGCACCAGGTCGGGCGTGAACTGGATGCGCTTGAACTGGCCGCGCACGGTGTCGGCCAGCGTCTTGATGGTGAGCGTCTTGGCCAGCCCCGGAACGCCTTCGACCAGCAGGTGGCCGCCTGCGAGCATCGCGACCATCACGCGCTCGAGAAAGCGGTCCTGCCCCACGACCACGCGCTTCACCTCGTAGAGGATCTGCTCCATCAGCTCGGCGGTGGCGGGGGCGGTTGCAAAGGTCGACGAGGTCGGGTTTTCTGTGCTCATGCGAAGGGCTTTCGAAGAAATCAGAAAGGCGGCGAGCCTGCCGCCGAAGCGGCGTTCTCGATCGGCACCGCGAAGCCGATGCCGATGAAGGTGCGCTGCTGCGTCGGGTTGAGGATGGCGGTGACGATGCCCAGCACCTCGCCGTCCATGTTGATGAGCGGTCCGCCCGAATTGCCGGGGTTGGCGGCGGCGTCGAACTGGATCAGGTTACCCAGCTCCTGCTTGCCCTCGGGCGAACGGAAGGAGCGCTTCAGGCCCGACACCACGCCGGCCGACACCGAGGGTCCGATGCCGAACGGAAAGCCCACGGCCGCCACCTGGTCGCCGGAGCGCAGGTCGGCGGTGGAGCGCATCACGGCGGGGATCAGGTCGTCGGGAATCTTCTGCGCCTGTAGCACGGCCAAGTCGTTCTCGGGCTGCACGCCGGTGATCACGGCCACCGCTTCGAGCCCGTCGGCGAAGGTGACCTTGATCTTCTCGGCGCCGGCGACCACGTGCAGGTTGGTGAGGATCACGCCCTTGTCGACGATCACCACGCCCGTGCCCACGCCGCGCTCGACCTCGCCCGGCGTGCCGCCGTCGGCGGGCGCCTCGGGCGGCTTGCCCTTGGCCATGTTGCGGCCGCGCTTCTGGGTCTTGGCTTCGGGCGTGGCCTTCTCGGGGCCGTAGCCGACCACGCGCACCACCGAGGGCCGCACGATGTCGGCGGCCTTGGCCGCGGGCGAGGGCAGGGTGGCCGTCTGCAGCGTGCGCAGCACGGCGGCGTCGATGTCTTTCTGCGTGAGGGCCTTGGCGCCCTGGCGCGGCGCCCAGAAGGCGCCGCCGGCGGCGATGGCGATGCAGCTGACGGTGAGCAGTGCGAATGCGCGGCGCCCGGGCTGCCAGCGTGCGTGAGGGGGAGGGGCTTGCACGGCGTCGGCCTCGGCCACAGCCGCGGCATCCGCCGGCGACCCGGCCGCCGGTGCTGCGGCCGGCGGCAGCGTGCGGGGCGAGCGGCTGTAGAAAGCGGGCCTGCGCATCGGAGCACCTCCGGCAAAAAAGGACGCGTGAAGGAGTTCACAGTAGCACGCTTTCCGCGCCTGTGCATCCCTTCGGGCATCATCGCGCGATGGCTGCGTTTGTCGATACCCACTGTCACCTCGATGCGCCCGAATTCGGTGCCGAGATGCCCGTCATCCGCGCCCGCGCGGCGGCGCAGGGCGTGGTGCTGTGCGTCATTCCGGCCGTGGCGGCCTTCAACTTCGCCACCGTGCGCGAGCTGGCCCACGCGCAGGGCGACGCCTACGCGCTGGGCATCCACCCGTTGTGCACGGGGCAGGCGAGCGATGCGGACCTGCAGACGCTCGACGACGAGCTGCACGCGCGGCGCGACGATCCGCGTCTGGTGGCGGTCGGCGAGATCGGGCTCGACTACTTCGTGGAAGGCCTGGACGCCGATAGACAGGAACGCTTCTTTCACACTCAGTTGCAACTGGCGCGCAAGCACGGGCTGCCCGTGCTCATCCATGTGCGGCGCTCGGTCGACAAGGTGCTCAAGCACCTGCGCCAGACCGCGGGCGGACGGCCCTGGCAAGGCATCGCCCACGCGTTCAACGGCAGCGAGCAGCAGGCGCAAGCCTGCATCGAGATCGGCCTGAAGCTGGGTTTCGGCGGCGCCGTGACCTTCGAGCGCGCGCTGCAGCTGCGCCGGCTCGCGGCCACCCTGCCGATGGACGCGCTGGTGATGGAAACCGACGCGCCCGACATCCAGCCGCACTGGCTGTACCGCACGCAGGCGCAACGCGACGCGGGCCAGGCGCAGGGCCGCAACGAGCCCGGCGAGCTGCCGCGCATCGCCGAAGTGGTCGCGCAGCTGCGGGGCATCGACATCGCGTCGCTGGCCGAAAACACCACGCGCAATGCGGTGGCAGCCCTGCCGAAGCTCCAAAGTCTGCTGGCCGTGTCGGAGGGGTGTCCGCCCGCCGCGTAGGCCAAGTTCCCGAGTTGCGCCAGCGCAGGTCATCGGGCCCTTTTTGCTGTCATCCTTGAAGTTCGAAGTGACGTTGGTTGTCCAGTGGCACTGTCGTCACTCCGCACTTCACTCAAAAAAGGAGTCTTTCATGACCACATCTTTTGTTCGTACCCTGCCCGTCGCGCTCGCACTGGCGCTGGCCTCCATCGGTGTGTCGGCCATCGCGCAGACCACCGCGGCCGAGCCCACGACCACCGAGAAGGTGAAGGAAGCCGGCAAGGACGCCGTCGATGCGACCGCACGCGGCACCGAAAAGGCCTGGGACGCCACCAAGAGCACGACCAAGAAGGCCGTGAACGCCACCGAGAGCGGCGCCGAGAAGGCCTGGGATGCCACCAAGAGCGGCACCAAGAAGGCAGCCAACGCCACCGAGCGCGGCACCAAGAAGGCCTGGAACGCGACCAAGAACACCACCAAGAAGGCCACCACCGCCACCAAGAAGGCGGCCGTGAAGACCGGCGACGCCGTGGAAACGGCCGGCCACAAGACGGCCGACGGCATGCGCAGCGCCGGCAAGGCGATCGGCGAGAAGGTGCCTGGCACGGCCGAGAACGAAGCGGCCAAGAAGCCGTAACTTCCATGCACCGGGCTTCGGTCCGTGCTTGACGAAAGAACCCGCTTCGGCGGGTTTTTTTGTGGGCGTTCGGGCACACCGTGCGGCAATGCCAAGATACCGCCCATGAAACCGACCGCCGTCCCGTCCCCGACCGTTGCCGCCACCGCCGGCACGGTGCTGACCGGCCTTGCGCCCATCGTCTCGCCGAACACACGTGTGCTCATCCTCGGCAGCTTCCCGGGCGTCAAGTCGCTCGAGCGGCAGCAGTACTATGCGCATCCCCAAAATCAGTTCTGGAAGATCTTGCAAGCCCTCTGGCCCGACCCCCTGCTTCCGACGGGCGCAGACAGCTACCGCGCGCGCTGCGACTGGCTGCTCGATCGCGGCCTCGGCGTGTGGGACGTGTACGGCGCCTGCGAGCGCGAGGGCAGCCTCGACACCGCGATCCGCTCGGCGGTCGTGAACGACATCGCCGGCCTGCAACTGCCGAAGCTCGCCGCCATCGCCCACAACGGCGGCGAGAGCTTCAAGCACGCACGCCACACGCGCACCCTCGGGGTGCCGGTGTATTCGCTGCCCTCCACCAGCCCCGCCAACGCGTCGTGGTCCTTCGAGCGCAAGCTCGCGGCCTGGCGCGAGGTCTTCGTTGCCCACCACCTTCTCTGATGGCTTCTTCCGCTTCTTCCAAGAAAACCCTCGTCCTGCCCGAAGTCAATTTTTCCGACTGGGGCGACATCCGCTACCTGCACCTGGGCACCGAATGGGTCCAGGGCTCGATGAAGCTCGACGCCCCCTTCGAGATCGAGCTCGAGTACGTGCAGCGCATGATGGCCTGGCTGCTGTTCGTCGACAGCAAGGGCGTGGGCAACCGCCACGCGATGCAGCTGGGCCTGGGCGCGGCCACGCTCACCAAGTTCAGCCGCAAGACGCTGCGCATGCGCACCACCGCGGTCGAGCTGAACCCGCAGGTGGTGTCGGCCTGCCGCGGCTGGTTCAAGCTGCCGGCCGACGACCTGAAGCTGCGCGTGGTGATCGCCGACGCGGCCGAGGAAATCCGCAAGCCCGAATGGCAGGGCACGGTCGATGCGCTGCAGGTCGACCTGTACGACCACGAGGCCGCCGCGCCGGTGCTCGACAGCGAGGACTTCTATGCCGACTGCCGCGCGCTGCTCACCGAAGACGGCTGCATGACGGTCAACCTGTTCGGGCGCTCGTCGAGCTACGAGCGCAGCCTCGAGAAAATCGCCGCCGCTTTCGGCGCCGACGCGGTCTGGGCCTTCAAGCCGACGCGCGAAGGCAACACGGTGGTGCTGGCCCAGCGCACGGCGTCGCGCCCGAAGCGCGAGGTGCTTGCCGAGCGCGCCCAAACCATCCAGACTCGCTGGGGCCTGCCCGCGCCGAAATGGCTGCGGGTGTTCAAGCCGATGACGCTTTCCCTCACCACCTGATCACCTGACCTCCGGTTCATGAGCGCTGTACCCGCCGCCGCTTCCGCCTCTGCTGCCCGCCACGAAGGTCCGCTCGACCTGCGTCGCCTGATCGAATGGCTCGCCACCGACGGCGTGATCTCGCCGATGGAGGCCAAGCGCACCATCGCGCGCTGCGCCCAGGCCGAGAGCCGGCAGGCGCCGCTGGTGCGCCTGGCCAACGTGGCCATGACGCGCGAGGCCGACGGCAAGCCGCTCGACCTCGAGGCGCTCACGCAATGGCTCGCCGGCCGCGCCGGCCTGGCCTACCTGCGCATCGATCCGCTCAAGGTCGACGTGGGCAAGGTGGCCGACACCATGAGCGCCGGCTACGCCGAGCGCCACAAGGTGCTGCCCGTGCAGGTGCTGCCGAACGAGGTGGTGGTGGCCACGGCCGAACCGTTCCTCATCGACTGGATCGCCGAGGTCGAGCGCCAGTCGAAGCGCACCGTGCGCCGTGTGGTGGCCAACCCGTCGGACATCCAGCGCTACACGGCCGAGTTCTTTGCGCTCGCCAAGTCGGTGCGCGCCGCGCAGAAGGCCGGCGGCAACACGGGGGGCGCGAGCTTCGAGCAGCTGGTCGAACTCGGCAAGAGCAACAAGCAGCTCGACGCCAACGACCAGAGCGTGGTGCAGGTGGTCGACTGGCTGTGGCAGTACGCCTTCGACCAGCGCGCCAGCGACATCCACCTGGAGCCGCGCCGCGAGCAGGGCGTGATCCGCTT
>Ga0209676_1000580_pt1 | contig 55127 bp, 49 predicted proteins | sample AraplaCvi_mLB_r2_FD_184282 | JGI IMG/M metagenome (GOLD analysis project Ga0209676, IMG submission 184282) | Arabidopsis root microbial communities from North Carolina, USA - plate scrape MF_Cvi_mLB_r2 (SPAdes) (version 2) | ecosystem: Host-associated > Plants > Roots > Endosphere | place: USA... | reverse complement strand
CGCGCGTCAGCCTCGCCGTCATGGAAGCGATGTTGATGCCCTATCGCGGCGCCGGCAAACTGAAGGTGCTGCAGCCCTACCGTCCGGTTGCCGCTGACGTCGAGGGCGATACGGTCCGCTCCGTCACCGTTCGGCACCGCGATACCGGCCGCGAGATCACCATTTCCGCCGCCTATATCCTCGATGCCACCGAACTTGGCGACCTCTTGCCGATGACCGGCACCGAATATGTGAAGGGCTTCGAGGCCCAGTCCGATACCGGCGAGCCGAGCGCGCCGTCCGAGGCGCAGCCCGACAATGTCCAGGCCGTATCGATCTGCTTTGCGATCGACCATGTCGACGGCGACCAGACGATCGACAAGCCGGAGAACTACGACTACTGGCGCAAGTACCAGCCGCATTTCTGGGGCGGTCCGCTGCTCGGGTTCACGGCGCCGCATCCGCGCACGCTGGACTTCACCACCCGCTCGTTCACGCCCAATCCGAACGACGATCCGCTCGCCGTCGATGCCGACCAGCGCAAGGGCGGCGGCGACGAAAACCTCTGGATCTTCCGCCGCATCGCGGCCCGCAACAACTTCGTGCCCGGCGCCTACGCCTCCGATATCTGCCTCGTGAACTGGCCGATGATCGACTATATGGAAGGCACGATCATCGACCTCTCCGAAGAGGACAAGGCGAAGCAGCTCAAGTCGGCCGCCGACCTTTCCTACTCGCTGTTCTACTGGCTGCAGACCGAGGCGCCGCGCGTCGATGGCGGCCAGGGTTTTCCGGGGCTGCGGCTGCGCGGCGACATCACCGGCACCGAACACGGGCTCGCCATGGCCCCCTATATCCGCGAGAGCCGCCGCATCAAGCCGGTCACCCGCATCGTCGAGCAGGACCTGTCCTATTCGGTGCGCGGGGAGAAGGGCGCGGTCAACTACCGCGACAGTATCGGCATCGGCATGTACCGCATCGACCTGCATCCCTCGACCGGCGGGGACAACTATATCGACGTGCCGTCCTGCCCGTTCGAGATCCCGCTCGGCGCGCTTTTGCCCCAGCGGGTGAAGAACCTCATCCCGGCCGGCAAGAATATCGGCACCACCCATATCACCAATGGCTGCTACCGGCTGCACCCGGTCGAGTGGAACATCGGCGAAGTCGCCGGCATGCTCGCCGCTCATTGCCTCGACAAGGGTCTTACGCCGCACCAGGTCCAGGAAAACGACGGCAAGCTCCACGATTTCCAGAGAGAGCTCGGCCGCGAAGGCATCGAAATGCGCTGGCCGGATATCGCGGCCTACTGAGGACGGCCTTCGGCCTGTCTGTCTAAACCATCTTTGGAGGAGGAACGGGAATGAACTATCATCGGACACTGAAATCCGCGGTCGCGGCGCTGGCCCTGGCCGTGCCGCTCGGCATGTCGCCGCTTGGGGGCGGGATCGCCAACGCGCAGGATGCGGTCAACCTGCGCATGACGATCTGGAGCGCCAACGAAGCGCATCTGAAGCTCTTCAACGACATCGCCGGCGGGTTCAAAAAGGACCATCCGAACGTCACGGTGACCTACGAGTCGCTGCCGTTCGAAACCTATACGACGGCCCTGACGACCCAGATCGCCGGCGGCAACGCGCCCGACATGGCATGGATCTTCGAAACCGCCGCCTATGACTTCGTCAATTCCGGTGCGCTCTTTCCGCTCACGGACACGCTGAAGGCCACCAAGGGCTATAACGCGGAAGAGCTGAGCGCCACGGCTGCCGAGCGCTGGACCAAGGACGGCAAGCTCTATGCCTATCCGTTCTCGACCTCGCCGTTTGCGATGTTCGTCAACAACGACATCATCAAGGCAGCCGGTGCCAAGACGCCGGCGGAACTGATCGCGGCCGGCCAATGGACCTGGGAGAACGCCATCGCCACCGCATCCGCCGTCGGCAAGGTGCCGGGCAAGGGTGGCCTGATCGTTCGCGACTTCAACTACCAGACCTGGCAGAACCTCGCCTCCATCTGGAACGGCTGGGGCGCTTCGCCCTGGAGCGCAGACGGCAAGACCTGCACGATGACCGAAAAGCCGATGGTCGACGCGCTGACCTTCATCCACCAGGCGGCCTTCAAGAACAAGGCGATGCCGGGTCCCGGCGAGAGCGTCGATTTCTTCGCCGGCAATGCCGCGATGACCATCACCCAGATCAGCCGCGCCTCGCTTCTGCCGAAGGACAAGCCGTTCGCCTGGGATCTCGTGCCGCTGCCGAAGGGCCCGGCGGGTGACTATGCCCTGATCGGCCAGGCCGGCGTCGGCGTCATGCAGGCGGGCAAGAACGCCAAGACGGCCGCCGAATTCGTCGCCTATATGACGAACCCGGAAAACTCGGCCAAGCTCAGCCAGTTCTTCCCGTCGGCCCGCAAATCGCTGCTGAACGCCGAAGTCCTGAAGAAGACCAACCCGCTGCTCAGCCAGGAGCAGATCGACAAGGTCGTGATCTCCGGCATCGCCACCGGCAAGGTTATTCCGGGCCATACCGGCTTTGCGCAGATCCAGCAGGCGGTTCGCTCCGGCCTCGATGCCGTCTGGCGCCCGGACGCGAATATCCCGGCAGCCCTCCAGCAGATCTGCGGCCAGATCGGCCCGCTTCTGAAGCGCTAAGGGAATAGTCGATGGCTGTCGTGCCGCAAACCGCCCGTCCGGAAGGCCGCTCCTCATCGTCGTTCTGGACGGTCGCGCGGCGCGACAGCCTCGCCGGCTTTCTCTTCATCGCCCCGCAGCTGATCGGGATCACGCTGTTCGTGCTGATCCCGCTCTGCCTCGTCTTCTGGTATTCGCTGCACGAGTGGAACGTGCTCGCCAATACCTTCACCTATACCGGCGCCACCAACTACCAGATGCTGCTGGAGGATCCGAACCTGCCCTCGGTGCTCGGCGCGACGGCGGTCTTTTCGGCAGGGCTGGTGATCTTCAACCTCAGCCTGGCGCTGCTGCTCGCCGTTCTGCTCAACCAGAAACTCGCCGGCATCACCATCTTCCGCACGCTGTTCTTCTCGCCGGTCGTCGTGTCGCTGGTCGCCTGGACGATCGTCTGGGGTTTCCTTCTGCAGAAGAACGGCGGCATCAACGGCGTGCTGCTCGTCTTCGGCATCGAGGGGCCGAACTGGCTGCGCGAACCGGTAACCGCGATGATCTCGGTGATCGTGGTGCAGGTCTTCAAGAATGTCGGCCTCAACATGATCCTGTTCCTTGCCGCCCTCCAGGGCGTGCCGAACGAGCTTTACGAAGCGGCCCGCATCGATGGCGCCCCGCGCTTCAAGCAGTTCCGCCGCATCACCCTGCCGCTGATCAGCCCGACCATCCTTTTGACCTCGATCATCACCATCGTCGGCTCGCTGCAGGTGTTTGCGCAGATCGCGGTGCTGACGCAGGGCGGGCCGGGTCTGACGACCACGGTGCTGGTCTACTACCTCTACCAGCAGGCTTTCCAGTTCCATTTCTTCGGTTACGGCTCGACGCTGTCGATCATGCTGTTTGCGATCGTCGTCGTGCTCACCTTCGCCCAGTGGCAGATGCGCAAGAGGATCGTCTTTTATGAAAGCTGAGCTCTCCCCGCGCAGACGCGTCTTTCTCTATGGCCTGCTCTGCGTTCTCCTGATCCCCTTCGTCTTTCCGACCTGGTGGATGGTGACGTCGTCGGTGAAACCGATCAGCGACATCTTCGCCTTTCCGCCGCAGCTCGTGCCGGAAAGCTATGACTGGACGACCTATTCCAAGGTGTTCGAACTGCAGCCCTTCGTGAAGCAGTACTGGAATTCCGCCTATATCGCGGCGCTGGTGACGGTCGGCACGATGATCGTCTCGTCCATGGCCGGCTATGCCTTCGCGCGCATCAGGTTCCCGTTCGCCAATGCGATCTTCATGGTCGTGCTGCTCGGGCTGCTCATCCCCTCGGAAGTGACGATCGTGCCGCTGTTCCAGATGTTCCTGAAGGCGGGCATGGTCAACACCCACTGGCCGCTCATCCTCGTGCCGATTTTTGGTGCGCCGAGTGTGTTCGCAACCTTCGTCATGCGGCAGTTCTTCATCGCGCTGCCCGCCGAACTTGAAGAGGCGGCGCGGGTCGATGGCCTCGGGCGCTTCAAGATCTTCCGCAAGATCGCGCTGCCGCTGGCAAGGCCGGCGCTCGCGTCGGTGGCGATCTTCACCTTCCTGCATTCCTGGAACCTCTATCTCGAGCCGATCGTGTTCCTGTCCAGCGCCGACAAATTCACGCTGCCGCAGGCGCTCACCCAATATACCGACGCCTATGGCGGCCCGATGTGGAACATCCAGCTTGCCGCGGCGACGCTCACGGCGCTGCCCGTCCTCATCGTCTTCATCATCGCGCAGAAGCAATTCGTCGAAGGGCTCGCGCATACCGGCCTCAAGGGCTGAAGAACCGGATTTCCTATGGCTGAAGTTACCCTTTCCAACGTCCGCAAGAGCTATGGCGCCGTCGATATCATCCACGGCATCGACCTGGGCATCAGCGATGGCGAGTTCGTCGTCCTCGTCGGGCCCTCCGGTTGCGGCAAGTCCACGCTGCTGAGAATGGTGGCCGGGCTGGAGACGATCACCGGCGGCGAGGTGAGGATCGGCCCGCGGGTGGTCAACGATCTCGACCCGAAGGACCGCGACATCGCCATGGTGTTCCAGAACTATGCGCTCTATCCGCATATGACGGTCGCGACCAATATGGGCTTTTCGCTGGAACACCGCGGCGGCAGCAAGGCGGAGATTGCCGAACGGGTGAAATGGGCGGCCGATATCCTCGGTCTTGCGCCCCTGCTCGACCGCTATCCGCGCCAGCTCTCCGGCGGCCAGCGCCAGCGTGTCGCCATGGGCCGGGCGATCGTGCGCAACCCGCAGGTCTTCCTGTTCGACGAGCCGCTGTCGAACCTCGATGCGAAACTGCGCGTCGTCATGCGCGGCGAGATCAAGAGCCTGCACCAGAGGCTGAAGACCACCACCATCTACGTCACCCACGACCAGGTCGAGGCGATGACGATGGCCGACAAGATCGTCGTCTTGAACGGCGGCCGGGTCGAGCAGATCGGCGCGCCGCTCGAACTCTATGACCGCCCGGCCAACCAGTTCGTCGCCGGCTTCATCGGGTCGCCGTCGATGAATTTCCTCAACGGGACGATCACGGCCGAAGGTTTCGCAGCGCCTGGAATCGTGCTGCCGCTGCCTGCGGCAGCGCAGGTGCACACGGGCCGAAAGGCGGTGTACGGCATCCGTCCCGAGCATTTCGCCCTGGACGAAAACGGTGTGCCGGCGGAAATCATTCTGGTCGAGCCGATGGGGTCGGAGACGCAGGTGACGATGAAGCTCGGCGAAACGCTTGCCACCGGCGTTTTCCGTGAACGGGTTTCGCTGTCGCCGGGTGCGACGATCCGGGTGCGGCCCGATCTCGATAGTGTCCATCTCTTCGCCGCCGATGGCGGCCAGCGTTTGAACTGAGGCACGCCATGCCGAACTATCCTGAAACCAGGCTCACCAAAGCGCTGCGCGGCGGCGAATTCCCGGTCATCGTTTCGCTGGCGCGCCATGATCTCGATCTCGCCAGGGCGGCAATCGGGGCAGGGGCGTTCGCCATCAAGGTGCATCTCAACGCCTACCACCGCGCGACCGGCACGACCTTCGGCAGCTTTTCAGACGAGCGGCCGTTTTTCGAGCAGCTTGCAACGCTCGGGGTGCCGTTGCTGGTCATGGCGGGGCAGGAAAAGGTGCCGAGCGCAGAAGAGATGGACGCGCTTGCCGACCTCGGCTTCGAGGGTTTCAACATCTACTTCAGCGAGATGCAGCCGCATCTTCTTCAGTCGCGATTGAGGCCGATGCCGGCACTCGGCGAAAAGAGCACGGACGAGGATCTGCGGAAGATCCTCGATATTCCAGGGGCGATGATGGAAGCATCCGTCGCCTCGTTCGAGGATTACGGCAAGCCGCTTAACGAGAAGGATCTCGCGCGTTACCGCGATATAACCGCCAAGGCGGGCATCCCCGTCATCGCGCCGAGCCAGAAGCGGTTCACCGCCGAAGACATGCCCAGGCTGAAGGAAGCCGGCATCGCCGCGCCGCTGCTCGGCGTCATCGTCACCGGCACGACGCCGTCGAGCATGGAGGCGGCGGTGAGGCCGATCGCCGAAGCGGCGCGGGGTCTCGGCGCAGCTTCGTCGGCACACCGGGCCGATTGACGCCGACTTCCGGCGGTCAACTCTCGGCGGGCGACCTCGCGTCGTCCGCACCGCTCGTGAACCAGACGATGAGTTCCGCCGTATTGCGCAGCCCGCAGGCGCGCATGAGACGCGCACGGTGGGACTCGATGGTCCTTTTCGACAGGTTGAGTTCCTCGGCGATTTCCGCGTTGCTCTTGCCCTGGGTCACCAGGGCGACGATCTGGCGTTGCCGGTCCGTCAGCGCGACGCTGCGGCTTGCGACCGGCCGGGCCATGGGTTCGAAACAGTAAAGCGCCTCGGCGAAGGGGTTGACGGCATGATGGCTGCGGCCGCGCACCCGGCACCAGAAGCGGCTGCCGTCGCTGGCGGTCATGATCCGCTCGTCATAATAGATCCGGCCGCCGGGCAGGTGGGTCTGCCACATGTGCCCCGTGCGCACGAAGTCCGACAGTTTCGGGTACAGGCGGGCGAAGCTCTGGTCGACGAGTTCTTCGCGGGCATAACCGAAAAGGTTCGCGAATTCCGCATTGCAGTCGCGGATGATACGATGCGTGGCATAGACGAGCGGCACCGGCAGTTCCGACAGCAGGAAACGAAAACTGTCCGGGCTCGCCGTCATCCAAATATCCATTTCTCGCACGAAATGCCGTATTTATACGGCTAACCGGGCGAGGCGATCAAGACTTACTCTCCCGTGGCATGAAAGCTTCCGGGGGGAAGCTGGACGGAGGAAATTCTGATGAGGAAGGTATTCAAGACAGCGGCGGAATCGCTGGCGGATACGCTGTTCGACGGCATGACGATCATGTCCGGGGGCTTTGGCCTCTGCGGCATACCGATGAGCCTGATCGAAGCCATCCGGCTCGCGGGCGTGAAGAACCTGACGGTCATATCCAACAATGCGGGCGTTGACGGATACGGGCTCGGGATCCTTCTCGAAACGCGGCAGATCCGCAAGATGGTGTCGTCCTATGTGGGCGAGAACAAGCTTTTCGCCCAGCAGTTTCTGGCGGGCGAGCTGGAACTGGAATTCAATCCGCAGGGCACGCTTGCCGAGCGTATTCGCGCCGGCGGCGCCGGCATCCCGGCCTTCTACACGAAGACCGGCGTCGGCACGCTGGTCGCCGAAGGAAAGGAAGTGCGCCGGTTTGGCGACGACGACTATGTGATGGAGACGGGCCTCTTTGCCGATCTCGCCATCGTCCATGCGTTCAAGGGTGATACGGAGGGCAACCTCGTCTATCGCAAGACTGCGCGGAACTTCAACCCGATGATGGCGACGGCGGCCAAGGTCACGGTTGCCGAGGTGGAGCATCTGGTGCCGGCGGGCTCAATCGATCCTGACCATATCCATACGCCGGGCATTTTCGTGCAGCGCGTGCTCGAGGTGAAGGACGTTGAAAAACGCATCGAACAGCGCACGACCCGCTCAAAGACCGAGAAGGAGCTTGCCTGATATGGCCTGGACTCGCGAACAGATGGCGGCGCGCGCAGCCCGCGAAATTGAAGACGGCTTCTACGTCAATCTCGGGATCGGTATTCCGACACTGGTGGCAAACTATATCCCGGCCGGGGTGGACGTGACCCTGCAGAGCGAAAACGGCATGCTGGGCATGGGGCCTTTCCCCTTCGAGGGCGAGGAGGATGCGGACCTGATCAATGCCGGCAAGCAGACGATCACCGAGCTGCCGCGAACCAGCTATTTCTCCTCGGCCGACAGCTTCGCGATGATCCGCGGCGGCCATATCGACCTGTCCATTCTCGGCGCCATGCAGATTTCCGAAAGCGGCGACCTCGCCAACTGGATGATCCCCGGAAAGATGGTGAAGGGCATGGGCGGCGCCATGGACCTCGTCGCCGGGGTGAAGAAGGTCGTGGTGGTGATGGAGCACGAGGCCAAGGGCGAACCGAAGCTTCTGAAGGAATGCAACCTTCCGCTCACCGGCCGGCGGGTGACCGATCTCGTGATCACCGATCTCGGCGTCTTCACCGTCGCCCGCCACGGCGCGCCGAAAATGACCCTGATCGAGACGGCGCCCGGCGTGTCCGTCGAGGAGATCAGGGGGAAGACCGAGGCGCCCTTCGACGTCGCTTTGGCGGCTCAAAGCATGGCGTCCTGAGATCCGTTCCCGGGCGGCGGGCTCGGCAGAGCCTGCCGCTTTGGGGTCAGGACAATTCGTAGGGCAGCGGCAGGCGCTGGTTGTGGTTGACCGTGAGCTTGTGTTTCAGGGGCGGCACGGCCCGGCTCGCGCAGTTGGCGCGATCGCAGATGCGGCAGGATATGCCGATCGGCTCGAAGCTGGTCTTCTGGGTGACGTTGAGGTCATCGGCGTAAACGAATTCATCCGTATAGGAAATCTCGCAGCCGATCGCGAGCGCATAGCTCGACTGGGCGGTGCGGAAGCCGCCGATGCCCTTGCTGGTCAATGTGGCGAGGCAGAGATATCGTACCCCATCGGGCGTTTCCGCAAGCTGGCGGATGATCCGCCCGGGCGTTTCGAAGGCCTGGTGGGCGTTCCACAAAGGGCAGGCGGCGCCGAAGCGGGCGAATTGCAGCTTCGTCGCGCTGTGCCGCTTGGTGATGTTGCCGGCCCGGTCGATCCGCGCGAAAAAGATCGGCACTCCTTTCAGTCCCGGCCGCTGCAGGGTCGAGAGCCTGTGGCAGACCTGCTCGAGCGAGGCACCGAAGCGGGCCGCGAGCAGTTCGAGATCGTGGCGCAGTTCGCGGGCGGTGCGCAGGAAGGTCTGGTAGGGCATCAACAGCGCGCCTGCAAAATAGTTGTGCAGCCCGATCCGACAGATGTCGGCGGCCTCCTCGGTCCGGAACCCCGCATCGCGGACGATCGTTTCGACGACCTCCCCGGCATGGAGCTGCGCGATCTGGACCGCGATCTGAAAGACCCGCGTGTGGGCGGCGGCATAGGGGTTGATGGACAGCAGGCGTGACGCGGGGTCGTAGCGACGCAGCTCGTTCTTGTCCTGACCGTGCACCACGCGAACGCCGAACCGGCGGTCGAGGAAACCCGTCAGCGTCGCGTAGCTGTCGTCCTTCCGGTCGCCGAGCTCGTGGGCGAGTTTCTCCGCGAGCACGTCGAGTTCGTGGACGTAGTTGTCGACGAAATGGAAGAAGTCCCGGACCTCCTCATAGGGCGTCAGCTCGACGGCCGCCGTCAGGTCGAGCCGGTCGTCCATGCTGGCCAGCTGCTCGCTGTTGCGGCGATAGGCCTGGTGGCAGGCGATCAGGGCATGGGCGAAACCCGGCGCGTTGTGGGTGATGAGCTTCAGTTCCTGAAGGCTTGGCGCATAGGCGTCGAAGATCGGATCGGAGAGAGCCTCCAGAAGCGCGGAGACCAGCCGGTCGGTCTCGCCGGTCGAGAGCTCGGAAATGTTCAGCTGGAACTTGTCGGCCAGCGCAAGCAGGACGCTCGCCGAAACCGGCCGCTGGTTGCTCTCGATCTGGTTGAGGTAGCTGGTCGAGATCCCCACCCGCTCCGCGAACTGGCTCTGGGTGGCGTTGTGGGCCATCCGCAATTCGCGCACCTTGCGTCCGATGAAGAGCTTGCCGACCGCCATTTTCACAACTTTGCAATTTTAAAAACACGTTTATATACTTTCACAATCACACCCGTTCAACGCTTTTCTCCGGGCGTGTCGATCGATAAAAGAGCGGGAATTTGAGGAGCGGACATGCGGGCAATTCTGGGCGAGGTCGAAAAGCGGCGGGCGGAGGCAAGGCTCGGCGGCGGGCAAAGGCGCATCGAGGCGCAGCATGCCAAGGGCAAGCTGACGGCGCGCGAGCGCGTCGAGGTCCTGCTCGACGAGGGATCGTTCGAAGAATTCGACATGTACGTCACCCATCGGGCGGTCGATTTCGGCATGGCCGAGCAGAAGGTCGCGGGTGACGGCGTCGTTACCGGCTGGGGCACGATCAACGGCCGCCAGGTCTATGTCTTCTCCCAGGATTTTACGGTCCTCGGCGGCTCGCTCTCCGAAACCCATGCCCAGAAGATCTGCAAGATCATGGACATGGCCGTGCGCGTCGGCGCACCCGTGATCGGCCTCAACGACAGCGGCGGCGCCCGCATCCAGGAAGGCGTGGCTTCGCTCGCCGGTTATGCGGAAGTCTTTCGCCGCAATGCCGAGGCGTCGGGCGTCGTGCCGCAGATCTCCGTCATCATGGGCCCCTGCGCCGGCGGCGCCGTCTATTCGCCTGCCATGACCGACTTCATCTTCATGGTGCGGGACAGTTCCTACATGTTCGTCACCGGCCCGGACGTGGTGAAGACGGTGACCAACGAGATCGTCACGGCGGAGGAGCTCGGCGGCGCCGGCACCCATACGAAAAAATCCTCGGTCGCCGATGCCGCCTTCGATAACGATATCGAGGCGCTCGAGGCCGTTCGCCAGCTCTTCGATTTCCTGCCGCTCAACAACCGCGAAAAGCCGCCCGTCCGGCCCTTCCACGACGATCCGGCCCGTATCGAGAACCGCCTCGACAGCCTGATCCCGGACAGTGCGGCAAAACCCTACGACATGAAGGAACTGATCCTGGCGATCGCCGATGAAGGCGATTTCTTCGAGATCCAGGAAGCCTATGCCAGGAACATCATCACCGGCTTCATCCGCCTCGAAGGCCAGACGGTCGGCGTCGTCGCCAACCAGCCGATGGTGCTTGCCGGCTGCCTCGACATCGATAGTTCCCGCAAGGCGGCGCGTTTCGTGCGCTTCTGCGACGCCTTCTCGATCCCGATCCTGACGCTCGTGGACGTGCCGGGCTTCCTGCCGGGCGTCGCCCAGGAATATGGCGGCGTCATCAAGCATGGCGCAAAACTGCTCTTCGCCTATTCCGAGGCGACCGTGCCGATGGTGACCCTGATCACCCGAAAAGCCTATGGCGGCGCCTATGACGTCATGGCCTCGAAACATATCGGCGCCGATTTCAACTACGCCTGGCCGACCGCCGAGATTGCGGTGATGGGCGCCAAGGGCGCGACCGAAATCCTCTACCGTTCCGAACTGGGCGATCCTGAAAAGATCGCCGCCCGCACCAGGGAATATGAGGAACGTTTCGCCAATCCGTTCGTCGCGGCCGAACGCGGCTTCATCGACGAGGTGATCATGCCGCATTCGTCGCGCCGCCGCATCGCCCGGGCCTTTGCCTCGCTGCGCAACAAGCAGGTGACGACGCATTGGAAGAAGCACGATACGATTCCGCTTTAAGCCCGCCCGTAATGCCTGTTTCGACGCGCTTGGCTGCCAGACATGAATGCAAGAGGATCCGCAATGCCTAGACCGCCCGACATGACCAAACATCGCGGTTTTCCCTCCGGCATGCCGGGCCATGGCCATCATTTCACCATCCGGCGGGCGAACGAAAAGGGCGCGACGCCGCTCAAGGTCCTGCAGCGCCTTGCCCGCCCCGGCACGATCGAGCACAAGGTGGATGCGGCGTTCCTGCATGCGCTCTGGCATCACTTCGGAGCCGAACCGTTCGAGCGCGGCAATCTCGATGCCGGCCGGCTCAATCTCCTCTTCGGCCGCGAGGTGGTGCCGGCGCAGGACGATTTCGACCCGACCTCCTATGACGCGCTGCTGCGGATCGACGAGAAGGTCGCGCGCAGAACCTTTCCCGAATCCTTCGAAGACGTGATGGAAGTCTGATGGCCGCGATCAACAAGATCCTCATCGCCAACCGCGGCGAGATTGCCTGCCGGGTCATCAGGACGGCCCGCAAGATGGGCATTGCGACGGTCGCCGTCTATTCCGATGCGGATGCGGAGGCGCTGCATGTGAGACAAGCCGACGAGGCCGTCCATATCGGTCCCGCGCCGTCGTCCCAGTCCTATATCGTCATCGACAGGATCCTCGACGCGATCCGCAAGACCGGCGCGGATGCTGTGCATCCGGGCTACGGTTTCCTGTCCGAAAATCCCGCTTTTGCCGAAGCGCTCGAAAAGGCGGGTATCGCCTTCATCGGCCCGCCGGTCGGCGCCATCCAGGCGATGGGCGACAAGATCACGTCCAAGAAGATCGCCGCGGAAGCCGGGGTCTCCACCGTGCCCGGCCATATGGGGCTGATCGAGGATGCCGAGGAAGCGGTAAAGATCTCCGCCTCGATCGGTTATCCCGTCATGATCAAGGCGTCTGCCGGCGGCGGCGGCAAGGGCATGCGGATTGCCTGGAACGACGCCGAGGCCCGGGAAGGGTTCCAGTCCTCCCGCAACGAGGCGAAGAATTCGTTCGGCGACGACCGCATCTTCATCGAAAAATTCGTCGACCAGCCCCGCCATATCGAAATCCAGGTGCTCGGCGACCAGCACGGCAACACGCTCTATCTCGGCGAGCGCGAATGCTCGATCCAGCGCCGCAACCAGAAGGTCATCGAGGAGGCCCCGTCACCCTTCCTCGATGCGGCAACCCGCAAGGCCATGGGCGAACAGGCCGTCGCGCTCGCCAAGGCCGTCGGTTATTTCTCAGCCGGCACGGTCGAGTTCATCGTCGACGGCAGCCGAAACTTCTACTTCCTCGAAATGAACACCCGCCTGCAGGTGGAGCATCCGGTTACCGAGCTCGTCACCGGCATCGATCTCGTCGAGCAGATGATCCGCGTTGCCGCCGGCGAGACGCTGTCGCTCAGTCAGGACGACGTCAAGCTCACGGGCTGGGCGATCGAAAGCCGGCTTTATGCCGAGGACCCTTACCGCAACTTCCTGCCTTCGATCGGCCGTCTCACCCGCTACCGCCCGCCGGCGGAAGGCGGGCAGGATGACGGCACCGTCGTCCGCAACGATACCGGCGTCTTCGAAGGCGGCGAGATCTCCATGTATTACGACCCGATGATCGCCAAGCTGTGCACCTGGGCGCCGGATCGCGTGGCGGCCATCGACGCGATGGGCAAGGCGCTTGACGATTTCGAGGTGGACGGCATCGGCCACAACCTGCCCTTCCTCTCGGCGGTCATGGATCACGATCGCTTCCGCTCGGGAAACATCACCACGGCCTTCATCGCCGAAGAATTTCCGGATGGTTTTTCCGGTGTGCATCCGGACGCGGCGGCCGCAAAAAAACTTGCGGCGATCGCCGTCCTGATCAATCAGGCCCTGCAGGAGCGTGCGGCGCAGATTTCCGGCACGATCGGCAATCACCGCCGGATCCCGGCGAGGGATTGGGTGGTGACGCTTGCCGGTTTCGAAGAGGCCGTCACGCTTGAAACCCTGCCCGACGGCGCCAGCGTCCGCTTCTCCGACGGCACGCGGCTTTCCGTTGCCAGCGCCTGGCTGCCCGGCCGCCAGCATGCCCGCTTCCATGTCGGTGGTGAGATCATTGGCGTCAAGATCAATCTCATCGGATCGGCCATCCGCCTGCGCTGGCGCGGGATGGATGTCACCGCCCGCGTCCGCTCGCCCCGCATCGCCGAGCTCGCCCGTCTGATGCCGGTCAAGCTACCGCCGGACACGTCGAAAATGCTGCTCTGCCCGATGCCCGGCGTGATCACTTCGGTCTCCGTGAAGGCCGGGGACGCCGTCGAGGCTGGCCAGACGCTCGCGACCGTCGAGGCGATGAAGATGGAAAACGTCCTGAAGGCGGAACGCAAGGGCGTGGTCAAACGGGTCGCCGCGAGTCAGGGCCAGAGCCTTGCGGTGGACGAGCTGATCATGGAGTTCGAATAGTCGGATGCCGATCTGAAGATGGCTGAAAACACCGCCAGCATTCCCGGAGGAAATCGACGGCGCCGCGCCGGCGCCGCAGGAAGCGGTTCGTCTCCGGTTGCTGCACAAAGTACTGCCGGGTGGCACCGGCGTCAATTTTGCGAAAAAATGTCCGTCCGTTTTCCCCGCCTCTTCAAACCGTGCCTACAATGCCCCGGTTCCGTCACGGATACACCGGCAGGCGTGCCGGCGAGGCGGGGCCGGCGCGGATGTCAGGGGTAAGACGCAAAACCCTGGCGCTCGGGTTCGCGAAAGGATTGCAGCCAGCGAGGAACTCCTGGCCTGGGCTATGCCCATAGAAATGTGCGGCGGCAGGTGAAACACTGCCGTCCTTCAAAACCTGCCGGAAACCGCGTCGATAAAAGCCGCGCAGGATCCGTCGGGCGAGGCATCGGGTAGAGCCGATGTCGTCCATTTCGAGGCGATCAGGCTGCGGGCATAAACCGCCGAACGGGGTACTGGAAGGTGCTACTTACAAAACTACATTCGAGGCAGCTTTCAGTGCCCCGGCCGAAAAAATCCGAAGTTCACCAAGGGGGGCGTCTGCCTCGCCGAAGGAGGGAATGCGACGTGAGACCGGGAAAGTACTTTCTGCCGCCGAGATGGCCCGGATCATTCGGCGGAACGGCGCGAATGCCGGCTGCCCCGGATTTCCGGGATGAACGGGCCTCTATCGCCAGGGTGCGCGTCGCGGTGGCGGGAGGACTGGCAGCAGGGCAAGATCTCATCGATGCCATCGGGGCAGGCATGGAACACTATGGTCTGACAAAGGGAGAAGCCGATGGCCGACAGAACCATCAGCACTGATCGAGCGGACTGGGAGCGGCTCGCCGAGCGCGAACTGAAGGCTTCGCCGGAAACGCTCGTCTGGCACACGCCCGAGGGCATCGACATCAAGCCGCTCTATACGGCGGAAGACCTCGAAGGCATCGGCCACCTGAATTCGCTGCCCGGCATGAAACCTTTCGTGCGCGGCCCGCGCGCCACCATGTATGCCGGCAGGCCCTGGACGATCCGTCAATATGCGGGTTTCTCGACCGCCGAAGCCTCGAACGCCTTCTACCGCCGCAATCTCGCCGGCGGCCAGAAGGGCCTGTCGGTTGCCTTCGACCTCGCCACCCATCGCGGTTACGACAGCGATCATCCGCGCGTCGAAGGCGATGTCGGCAAGGCGGGTGTGGCGATCGACTCGGTCGAGGACATGAAAATCCTCTTCGACGGCATCCCGCTGAAGGACATGTCCGTCTCGATGACCATGAACGGCGCCGTCATCCCGATCCTCGCCTCCTTCATCGTCGCCGGCGAGGAACAGGGCTGTTCGCGGGCCGAACTGTCGGGGACCATCCAGAACGACATCCTCAAGGAGTTCATGGTCCGCAACACCTACATCTATCCGCCGGAACCCTCGATGCGGATCGTTGCCGACATCATCGAATATACGGCCAGGGAAATGCCGAAGTTCAATTCGATTTCGATCTCCGGCTACCACATGCAGGAAGCTGGGGCGACGCTCGTCCAGGAACTCGCCTTCACGCTCGCCGATGGCCGCGAATATGTCCGGGCAGCGCTTGCCAAGGGCCTGAGCGTCGACGAGTTCGCCGGCCGGCTCTCCTTCTTCTTCGCGATCGGCATGAACTTCTTCATGGAGGCCGCCAAGCTGCGCGCCGCGCGGCTTCTGTGGTCGCGGATCATGGAGGAGTTCAAGCCGCAAAAATCGTCGTCGCTGATGCTGCGCACCCATTGCCAGACGTCCGGTGTCTCGCTGCAGGAGCAGGATCCCTATAACAACGTCATCCGCACCGCCTATGAGGCGCTGTCGGCGGCGCTCGGCGGCACCCAGTCGCTGCACACCAACGCGCTCGACGAGGCGATGGCGCTGCCGACCGACTTTTCCGCCCGCATCGCCCGCAACACCCAGCTTATCCTGCAGCACGAGACCGGCATCACCAAGGTCGTCGACCCGCTCGCGGGTTCCTATTACGTCGAGAACCTGACCAACGAGCTCGCCGAAAAAGCCTGGGCCCTGATCGAGGAGGTCGAGGCCATGGGCGGCATGACCAGGGCGGTCGCCGAAGGCCTGCCGAAACGCCTGATCGAGGAGGCGGCGACGCTTCGTCAGGCCCGCGTCGATCGCGGCGAGGAGATCATCGTCGGCGTCAACAAGTACCGGCTCGAAAACGAGGACGAACTCGACATCCTTGCGATCGACAATACCGCCGTGCGCAACGGCCAGATCAAGCGGCTGGAGGAGGTGCGCCGGCAGCGGGATCCCAAGCGCGTGGCGGCGGCGCTGGCCGTTCTGGAAGAAGCTGCGGAAACGGGAGAGGGGAACCTGCTGGAAGTGGCGATCGAAGCCGCCCGTGCCCGCGCGACCGTCGGTGAAATCTCCGATGCGATGCGGCAGGCCTTCGGCGACCACTCGGCGGTGCCGGAGGTGGTCGGCGATATCTACGGGCCCGCTTACGAGGACGATCCGGAATACAAGACGATCGTCTCACGGCTCGGCGGCTATGCTCAGACGCTCGGCACGAAGCCGAAGATCATGGTCGCCAAGCTCGGCCAGGACGGCCATGACCGCGGCGCCAAGGTGATCGCATCCGCGTTCGGCGATATCGGTTTCGAGGTTCTGGCCGGCCCGCTGTTCCAGACGCCGGAAGAGGCGGCGGATCTTGCGATCAGGGAAAAGGTCCAGGTGGTCGGCATGTCGTCGCTCGCCGCCGGTCACAGGACGCTGGCGCCGCAGCTCGTCGAGGCATTGAAAGCCAAGGGTGCCGAAAACGTCATCGTCGTGGTCGGCGGCGTCGTGCCGCGGCAGGATTACGATTACCTGATGGAGCACGGCGTCGCCGCCGTCTTCGGCCCCGGAACCAATGTGCTGGATGCCGCCAACTCCATCATCGACCTGCTCGAGGGCAAGCGAAGGAACCTGTGAGGAGATCATTCGGGCCGATCGCATCGCCACGGCCGCAGGATGGGTCCGGACGCGGTGTCGGGTCATCTTTGTGACGTCACCGCGAAGGACCGGCCTTTTCTGCGTTCACGCGGCAGCTCCCTGGTGCCGCCGCGTTAAAAGATCTCAGGCGGCCCGGCCGGATCTGACGCGCGGCTCTCCCCGCTTGTCGATTCGGAACAGATTGACGATCTCGGCCAGCGCTTCCATCTCCCGGCTTGTCCTCTCGGTGGAGGCCGAAAGATTGCCGACGAGCCGGTTGTTATGGGCGTTGAGTTCGTCGAGATCCTTCATGGCCCGCGACAGCTGCCGCAGGTTGGCGCTTTGATTGTTGCTCTCGGTGGTAATGCCGCTGGAAAGCGAAGAGACGAAGGCGATGGACGAAACGATCTGGGAAAACTGCTCGCTCGCCTTGCGGACCAGTTCGGCGCCAGCCTTCACTTCCGCCTGGCTTTTCTGGATGAGCGCTTTCACCTCGTTGGACGCGTTGGCCGTCGACTGGGCGAGGGAGCGCACTTCGGTCGCGACGACCGCAAACCCCTTGCCGCTTTCGCCCGCCCGCGCCGCTTCCACGCCTGCATTGAGCGCCAGCAGATTTGTCTGGAACGCGACATCCTCGATGACGCCGATGATCTCGGAAATCTTGCCCGACGAGACGGTGATCTGCGCCATGGCGCTTTCCGCGCCGGTCATGACCTGGCTGCCGTTTTCAGCCATGTGGCTCGTATCCGAAATCACGCTGGTCGCTTCACCCGCCCGTTTGGAGTTCTGACCAACGGTCTCGGCGACGGCGTTCGTCGTTACGGTCGTGTCCTGAAGCATCGACGACTGACGTGTCGAGCGCGCATTCAGCTCGGTCGTTCCGCGCAGAATTTCGTCGCTGGATGCCGAGACGGATGCGCAGGCGTCGGCCAGTCGCGACACCACGTCGGAGAGGCGGCTCGTCACGGCGTTCGCATTGTTCTGCAGCTCGGCAAACGCACCTTTGTGAACCCCCTCGAACTGGATCGTCAGATCGGCACTGGCGAGTGCATTGAGGACGCGGCTGGTTTCGTTGAGGCCGCCTTCGAAGCTCGATATCAGGGTATTGAGGCTCTGGGCCAGCTCGAGATGTTCAGGGCGGTCGAAAGGTCCGTTGACGCGACCGGAGAAGTCGCCCTCGACGGCCTGGTGGACGACACCGCGCACCTGGCTCTGCAGCAGCCGGGCTTCCGCGGAGACGGTGGCGAGATTGGCGCTCTGCGCCTGCGCTTCCTGCTCCAGCGTATCGCGCATGCGTGCATTTTCGCGGAATACGGCCAGAGCATCGATCATGGCGCGAATTTCCTTGGCGCCGCGGCGCTTCGGCACGACGACCTCGTTATTGCCGCCCGCGAGCAGCTTCATCGACGCCGTGATCCGCACGATCGGGCCGGCGATCCGCTGCGCGACGAACATCAGGATGATGATGCCTGCTACCGCCAGTGCGGCACCGGTCGTCAGTTCGTTGCGGATCTCGGTCTCCAGCGCGTCCCCTGCTGCCGCCACCGTGTCGGATGCCGTCTTGTCCACGAGCGTGTTGATATCCAGAATCTTCGCCAGGATGGCCGCGCGGGAGCGTGTCAGTTGCTCGGTGGTCGGAATTGCCTTGGCCGGGTCGAGCCCGAGCATGACGCGAACATTGCCGCGCCACGCCGCATGCAGATCGCCGAGTTTCTTGGCGTCCGCCGATACGGCAGGCGACAGCGAGTTGCGTGCAAACTCGGCAAGCGTAGCCTCGAGAGCGCTATTCGTCGTGTCGAACCGTTTATGGACCTCGTCGACCGAAACAAACGTGGTCATCGCCAGCAGATTTGCGACAACGCCCGACACGGTCTCGAATTGCGCGCCGGTCCTTGCGGCCAATGTCTTGGCGGCTATCGCGTCTTGAACGACCTTCTCGACATGAGCCTGGCCGTCGATCGCCTGCGATCCGACGAGAGCGGCGGCACCCAGGCCGGCGAGAATGGAGAGAACGAGAGGAAGAAGAATCTGGAAACGGACTGACAGGGCCATGGGTGCTACTCAGTTTGGTAATGTCGGCAGGAGCAGGTCCTGCTGTTCGGGAGTCAGTGTCTTGAGGAAGGTGATCAGGTCTTCCCGCTCGCGATCGGTGATGAAAAATGGAGAAATGTCATCCGAACGCGACGGGCTTGCGACCCCACCGCTCTCGTAGTGGGCGATCACCTCCTCCATGGTCGCCAGGCTGCCGTTATGCATGTAGGGGCCCCGATAGAGGGTATTGCGCAGGCTGGGCGTCTTGAAAGCATGCAGGGCTTTGGGATTGTCCGGTTCCAGCTGGGCGCGCCCGATGTCGTTCGTGGGCAGTCCCGTATTGTGAAACTTGTTGTCGGTGAAATTCCAGCCCGTATGACAGACCGCGCAATTCGCTTTGCCCGTAAACAGTCCAAAACCCCGCTTGGCGCTGTCCGAAACCGCGGTTTCGTCGCCGTCCACCCAGCGGTCGAACGGCGACCAGGCGGAAACCACGGTGCGTTCATAGGTTGCGATCGCCGTCAGCAGCGTCTCGCTGGTCGCGCCCTTGTCCGGGAATATCTGTTTGAACCAGTTATTGTAGTCGGGAATGCTTCGCAGATCGGCGACGATCTGATCAAGCTTGCCATTCATCTCTGCGGGTGCCGTGATCGGTCCTGAGGCTTGGGCCTCCAGCGTCGGCGCCCGGCCGTCCCAGAAGAGGGGGGTGGTCCACGCCAGGTTGAGAATCGTCGGAGACTGGCGGGCCAGACGGGTATTGGCGGCCCCCACCGGCGTCTTGACCGGCACTTCGAACCCGAAGGACGGGTTGTGACAGCTGGCGCAGTTCATGTTTTTCGCGCCCGACAGCCGCGGATCGAAAAACAGCATCTTTCCGAGTGTCGCCAGTTGCAGCGAATAGGGCGTCACCTTGTCGAACGGAATTGTCAGAGGTCGCTTGAAATCGGCGAGATTGCCAGCGGCCGCGCCCTGGAAAGACACGGCCCAAAGGAGGGTTATGCAGAGAACCGAACGGCGCATGATGGTGATCCAGAGGGTGAATTAGCGCTCGAAGACCGGATGGGCTCAGGCGGGAGCCGTCTGGTTGTCGTCTGCAATGAAAGTAACCAGAAAGGGTAAAATTTTTGTATAATGTATTTCTAACTCAACCCTTTATTGAAAATTGACAAATGAGAAAAGGGCTTCAACCCGCCGCCCTCACAAACATACGATTTCGTTATCCTTTTGAATAAAGTTGATTAATTTCAATTATCCCGCAGCCCATGCGGGCCTCGGCCACTCTTGTCCCGCGCGTTTGGGATAAAAAGGGCGAGCGACCATATGCAACCGGCGCCCCGAGCCGAGATTTGCCGATGGGAGATCGGCATTTTACCGCGTCCTTCCGTGCCGGAAGCCACGCCGAAGCGCTCCGCCGGTGCCGTGCATCCGCTGCGATCCGAACTTGAAGATGGGGGTTCTGGTGGATCCCGATCGCCCGAATTCACCTGCCTCCGGCACGGCGAAAGCGACCGGCCGCAGGTGATGGCACAGCGGTCCGGATCCGCGGCCGCTACTTCCAGCTCGTGTAGTCGCCGGCAACGCAACCGAACGGCGCACGCTGCTGGCCGAAACGCTTCTTCAACTGGCTGCATCCCCATTCGTTCAACGGCTTCGGCATCAAATTGTTGATGTCCATCCCGGGCGACTGGAACTGTGTGTCGGAGCTGGTCACATACCAAAGCCAGAAGCCCATGACGCCGACCACGATCAGAAGCAGCGTCCCAAAGAACAGTTGCAGCCGCTTCCAGATCGACATCGTCCTTTGGGGCGCCTCGACCAGCGCAGCACGGTCCTGTCCGTTCCCGTACTGATTGAAGGGGGCAAGCGCAGCCGCGCGCTCCTCGTCGCTCAACGCGACGCGTTGCAACCGGTCATCGAGAAGCACCGGCAGGGCGGTCTTACCATGCCTGACGGCAAGTCCGACGGCCTTGCCGTTCGCCTCGCCCACGATCAGCGGCTCCTCGCCTTGTCTCATGCGCGTGTAAGCCGACCGCCCCGTCTTATCGCTGGCAAGCTTGTCGTTATAGGTGATGGAGAGAACATTGCGTTTGCGGTCGAACGCGGTGATCTCGACCGGAACAGGCTTCAGGTGAGCCGGCCGCCGCAGCTGCCCTTTGACGCGCCAGATCCGCAAGGCAAGGAACAGCATTCCAAGGCTCATGCCGCCGAGCAGCAGGGAGAAAAGGCTAAGCGTGATGATCCGGTTCCATAGCTTGTCCAGGCCAAGGGTGATCGTCGCCAGTTCTGGATGGTCGCCCGAGATCGCCAGACCGGTTTCATAGTCGCCCATATGGAAATCGACAAACATGACTTCGACTTCGGTGTCGTATTTGCGTCCGTTGTAGCTGTAGACAAGGCGTGCCTCGCAGTCGGTAAAGATCACCCTGCGTGTCGTGCACCGCCCGTCACGCACATCTCCGTCTTCAAGGAATACCGGGTTCTGGCTGATCTGGAAGTCGCGGAGAACGCCCGGCGCTTCCCAGATGATCAGGAAAACAGCCAGTGCCAGAATGACGGGCGTCGACCAGAAATAGGCTCCGGGGGTGGAGATCACATCACGAGCCAGCGACAGGGGGCGGGCAGGCAGAACGAGCGAGGGCATGAACCAGGGACTTTCTACAGTTCGAGCGGACGATAGATCAGGCATGGCTTCGGCAGATGCGGAGCGCGTTCGAGACAACGGCATGTTGATACATTGTCAGCTAGGCGGATGTCACCTTGGTTGTTCCAGCAAGGGGCTTTTCCAGCGCTGAAATTTTGCGCGCCCCGGTTCACGGGGACCATGTGGCGAGACAAGTTCCCCGTCCTGTCGTCGCAAACCAACCAGAGGCGGGTTTACGGTTCAATTCCCGCCCGAATTGCGCAATTCGCGTTCGGCTCTCTCGAGCGCACTGGCGTTCAGAACCTTGCGGAGCAGCGCGACGGCGACCGCCCGCATGCGCAGATTGTACCAGCCCTCCGAGCCGCCGCCCGGAACCTCGTAGACGTCAAGCTTTTCATAGAGCTGCTGGAGACGGTTCTGGACGCTCCTGAGCGAGAGCTTCTTGCGCTGAGCGATCGCCTTGTCGGTCAGGCCGAGCGCCACATCGACCAGGATCTCGTATTCCGCATCGCTCAAACCATGCGCATTGCCGAGGCTCTTCTGCTGGATGCCGCGCACCTCACGGTCGATGACGCATTGCGACTCCATGAAGACGCCCCGCAACGCAAGTTTCAGCCGCTCTTCGGACGTGGATTTCAGCACATATCCGTAGGTCGCACCCTCCGGCACGATACGCGCCACGCCGCGCACATAGGCCTCGTCGGCGTAATTCGACCAGAACAGGATCTTGGTATCGGGCCGCTCGCGCCAGATGGTGCGTGCCGCCTCGATGCCGTTCCGCTCGCTCATCTGCAGATCCATGACCACATGCTCGGCCCGCGATTTCCGCGCCTGCACCTCGCCCGCATGGCCGTTTTCCGCCTCCAGGATCGTGTCGCATTCCGGCAGTGCCGCGCGCACCGCCTCGTGCAGGTAGGATCGGTGCAGCGGGTCGTCCTCGACGATCAGGATCCTCACGGAAATGCCTCCGGCAGCGGCTTCGGGCGGACCGGCAGCGTCACCTTCACGGACGTGCCGCTGGCGTCGGCATGACCACCGATCTCGAACCGTGCCGAGATCAGCCGTGCCCGTGTCTTCATGTTGTCTATCCCGTGGCCGGCCTTGTCCTGTGAGCTGCGCAGGCCATGGCCGTCGTCGTCCACCTCGATGGAAAGTATCCGCTCGCGGCTTGCAAGGCGCACCAGAATGACTTTCGGCTGGGCGTGCCTGATGGCGTTGTTGACGGCTTCCTGGACGATGCGGAACAGTGCCGTCGCCACGGTCTGGTCGAGGTCCACGAGCGCGCCGTCGCTTTCGTCGATCATTCGCCATTCGATCGCCTGCCCGCTTTCGCGCACCGAGCGTTCCAGATGGTTCTCGATCGCCTCCGCGACGCCGAAAAGCTGCAGGACGGTCGGCTTGGCTTCCTCGATGATCTGGCGAAGGTCGTGCATGCATTGCTGCAGGGTGCGGCAGATCGGCTCCAGCGTTTCCCCGGACAGCTCGCGCAGGCCCGTCAGCCGTTCCATGCGACGGGAAAGCCTCGTCAGGTCGGCAAGCGTCTGGTCGTGGAGGTCCATGCCGATCCGCTGGCGTTCCGCCTCCAGCGCCTCGGTCAGTTTCAGCGCACCCAGCCTCAGGCCCTCTTCGCGGGCGCGGGCCTCCGTCTCGACGATCGCCGAACGCTTGGCCTGTTCCGCCGCCCTCAGCGCAAAAAAATAGGGCGCCAGCAGGTCGGCGATCGACCGCGCGTTTTCGACGTCCTCCATCGTGTAGCTGTCGCGCTCGTGGCTGGAGCAGCTCAACGCACCGATGATGTTGCCCTGGACCTTCAGCGGCACATGCAGCCGGCTCCTGAGCGAAAGTTCGATGATCGGGCTCGCGAAGGCGCCTTCGAAGTGAAACCGCGGATCGGCGCAGGCATCCGGCGACAGCAGGAAATCGACGTCGCCGGACAGGAGCGTCCGAATGGGGCTGCCGGTCAGCAGCGCCGGCGGATGCTTGCTCCACGCCGTTTCGATCCCGCTTTCATAGGCGATGTGGTATTTCCCATCCAGCATCTTGATGCAGACGTCGAGATGATCGTGCGGGATGATGTGGCTGATCTCGGCCGCCACCGCCTGGATGATCGAATTGAAATCGAGCTGGCCGGCCAGCAGCCGGGAAATGCCGAGATAGCGGTCGAACAGCGAATTACGCGCCGGGTTGAGCATGCCGGACCTCCTCCAGTCCCTCGAACATATTAGACGCTTCGCGGTGGTTCTTGTCCTGCGGGAACCCGCAAATTTTGGGCGAATACCCGCAGAAAGGTTGCTTGTATGCGCCTATACAACATCAGATTTCTCCTCCATGCTCGCTTTACTGAGCAAACGGGGCTCAGCGCAATCACTATCTTCGGACAACCGTTGAGGAGCGGACCGGAGACAGCCCGTCTGGAACTCTAGGGAGGAAATCATGATCATCAGGAAGATGCTTTTCGCATCTGTCGCCATCGCTTGCGTTGCCGGGCCGGTCTCCGCCCTGGCCGATACCTCGGGCAAGAAGATCGCCCTGTCCAACAATTATGCAGGCAATTCCTGGCGTCAGGCGATGTTGACGAGCTGGGACAAGATCACCAAGGACGCCGTCGCCAAGAAGGTCGTCGCCGCGGCCGATCCGTTCACCACCGCCGAGAACCAGGCGACCGAACAGGCCGCGCAGATCCAGAACATGATCCTGCAGGGCTATGATGCGATCGTCGTCAACGCCGCCTCGCCGACCGCGTTGAACGGGGCCATCAAGGAGGCCTGCAATGCCGGCATCACCGTCGTCTCTTTCGACGGGATCGTGACCGAGCCCTGCGCATGGCGGATCGCGGTCGATTTCAAGGCGATGGGCGAAAGCCAGGTCGAATATCTCGCCAAGAAGATGCCGAAGGGCGGCAACCTGCTCGAAATCCGCGGGCTCGCCGGCGTCTCGGTGGATGACCAGATCCATGCCGGCATCCAGGCGGGCGTCCAGAAGAACCCGCAGTTCAAGATCGTCGGCTCCGTCAACGGCGACTGGGCCCAGGATGTCGCACAGCGCGCCGTCGCCGGCATCCTGCCGAGCCTGCCGGAAATAGCCGCGGTCGTAACCCAGGGCGGCGATGGATATGGCGCGGCCCAGGCATTCGCCGCCGCCAAGCGCCCGACCCCGACCATCGTCATGGGCAATCGCGAGGACGAACTCGTCTGGTGGAAGCAGCAGAAGGACAAGGACGGCTACGAGACGATGTCCGTCTCGATCGCGCCGGGCGTTTCCACGCTCGCCTTCTGGGTGGCGCAGCAGATCCTCGACGGCAAGCAGGTGAAGAAGGACCTCGTGGTGCCCTTCCTGCGCATCGACCAGGGCAATCTCGAAACCAATCTCGCCAGCACCCAGAAGGGCGGCGTGGCGAATGTCGAGTATGCGCTGGAAGACGCCCAGAAGGTCATCAGCAGCGCCAAATAGGCTGATCCTCCCCGAGACCAGGCACGGCGCCCGGCGGCGCCGTGCCGATCATATCTGGTGCCCATCGGCGACGTGTCCCCGCATGAATGAAGTAACAGCAAGACGAGAGGTGGTTGCCGCCCGCGGCATCAAGGTGACCTTCGGCGCCGTGAAGGCGCTGGACGGCGCCGACCTCGTCATCCATGCCGGCGAATGCGTCGGGCTGGTGGGCCATAACGGCGCCGGCAAGTCCACCATCGTCAACGTCATTAATGGCGGCCTCGCCCCGCATGCCGGCGAGGTCCACTATGGGGGCAACGGCGGCCAGCACGGCATATCGGCGGCGCGGGCCAGCGGCGTGCGATGCGTCTTCCAGGAACTGTCGCTCTGCCCCAACCTCACCGTCAACGAGAACGCCCGCATCATGCATGCGGAACTGGCCGGCTGGAACTGGCGCGTCAGGGCGCTCGCGCTCGTCGAAAGGCAGCTGCAGGACATCTTTCCCGGCCATGGCATCGATTGCGACAGTACGATCGACGATCTTTCCATCGCCGAACGGCAGATGGTGGAGATCGCCATCAGCTTCGCCGGGCTTCGCGACAAGCCCAAGCTGGTCATTCTCGATGAGCCGACGTCGTCCCTCGATGCGGGCCTTGCCGCGCAGCTCATGGCCTATATCCGCCGGTTCGTCGGCGAAGGCGGTTCGGTGCTGCTGATCTCCCACATTCTCGGCGAGATCCTCTCCACCTCGGATCGTATCGTGGTGATGAAGGACGGCCGCGTCGTCGCCGACCGTGCCGCGTCCGCGTTCAGCACCCGCAGTCTCGTCGAGGCGATGGGCAATGTGGTGCGCGAGCAGGAATGGCTGCGTTCGACGGACAAACGCGGCGGAGAGCCGGTTCTTTCCATGCCGCCGCGACGGGGGCAGGGGCTCGCCTTCCAGGCCCATCGCGGCGAGATGATCGGCCTTGCCGGCCTCGGCGGCCACGGCCAGACGGAAATGCTTCTCGACCTCTATCTCTCTCGCAACAGCAACTGGTGGCCGGCCCGCAGGAAAGAAATCGCCTTCGTTGCCGGCGACCGTGGCCTCAACGGCACGTTTCCGCTCTGGAGCATCCTGAAGAACCTGAGCATCGCCTCGCTCGGCGAGCTTTCCTCCCGGTCGCTCGTCGACCGCGGGCAGGAGGGCATGCTCGGCGACGGCTGGAAGAAGCGCATCGAAATTCGCACGCCCGATATGGAAAACCGCATCCTGTCGCTGTCCGGCGGCAACCAGCAGAAGGTGCTCTTCGCCCGCGCCCTGGCGACGACGGCGCGGATCGTCCTGATGGACGATCCGATGCGCGGCGTCGATGTCGGGACCAAGCAGGAGGTCTACGACATCCTGCGCGCCGAGGCCGCGGGCGGCCGCACCTTCATCTGGTATTCGACGGAAATGGACGAAATACGCCTTTGCGATCGGGTCTATGTTTTTCGCGAGGGCGCGATCGTCGCCGAACTGGCGGGCGACGAGATCTCGGAGAAGAACGTGCTCGAGGCTTCCTTCAGCGGAGGCGAAGCGGCATGAAGATATCGTCCGGCACCGTCCGCCTGATCATCCCTGCGGCGTCGCTGACGCTGCTGCTGGCGGCTGTCTTTTATATGCAGCCGCGCGCCATGAGCTATACCGGCCTCAACCTGCTCTTCAATCTCGCGGTGCCGATCGCGCTGGCAACGGTCGCGCAGATGCTGATCATGGCCGTCAACGACCTCGACCTTTCGATGGGCACCTTCGTCAGCTTCTGCGCCTGCGTCACGGCCACCTTCCTGCAGGCTTCCCCGGCAATCGGCGTGCTGATCTTCCTCGGCGCCATCGCGGCCTACGCGGCAATCGGCGTCGTCATCCATCTCCGCGAACTGCCCTCGATCGTCGTGACGCTCGGCATGAGCTTCGTCTGGGGCGGGCTTGCGGTGCTGATGCTGCCGTCGCCGGGTGGCGAGGCGCCGGGTTGGGCGCGCTGGCTGATGACCTCGCGGCCGCCCTTCGTGCCGATGGCGATCGTCGCCAGCATCGTCATAGCGCTCGTGACCCATTTCCTCATCATGCGCTCCTCGGTCGGCGTGCTGATCCGCGGCGTCGGCGGCAATGTCCGCTCGGTGGAACGCGCCGGCTGGTCGGTCATCCGCCTCCGGGCGGGCACCTACGCGCTCGCCGGTTTCTTCGCCGTCCTGTCCGGCATCGCCCTCGTCGGCCTCACCACGTCGGCGGACGCCAATATCGCGCTGCGCTACACGCTGCTGTCGATCGCCGGCGTCATCCTGGGCGGCGGCGAATTCGTCGGCGGCAAGGTTTCGCCGATCGGCGCCGTCATCGGCGCATTGACCTTGACCCTCGCCGGGTCGTTCCTCTCCTTCATGCGCATCTCGCCGGACTGGCAGATCGGTGCGCAGGGCGCGATCCTCATCGTCGTCCTGGCGCTGCGCCTCTTCCTCAACCGGCTGGAAAAGCGGGAGAAGAGCCGATGAACACCGCCCGCCTTCTCTTCTCCAGACCCTGGATCTGGTCGTTCGCGGCGACGACCGTCGTCTGGGTCGTCACCGTGGTGTTCACCGGCGGCGCAAGCTCGCTCGGGCTGTCGCAGGCGGCGCTCACCTTCGCGGCCTTTTCGGTCATCGTCGGCATCGGCCAGATGTTCGTCATCACGCTCGGTCCAGGCAATATCGACCTTTCCGTACCCGCCACGATGACGCTTTCGGGCACGCTGGCGCTGAAGCTGATGGACGTGCAGGACAGCATGATCGCCGTCGGCCTGCTTCTTTCGATCCTGCTCGGCCTGGCGGTCGGCATCGGCAACTACGTGCTGATCAAGCTGCTCCGCATCCCGCCGATCATCGCGACGCTGTCCATGAGCTTCATCATCCAGTCGACCGCGATCTGGGCGAACCGCGGCCTGCGCATCAAGCCGCCGGACATTCTGGCGACCTTCACGACATCCAACCTGTTCGGCATTCCCAATATCGCCATCGTGGCGCTGGTCCTGTCCGCTGTCGCCTGGGTTCTGCTCGAAAAGACCATCTACGGCCGCTGGATCTCGGCGATCGGCCAGAGCACGTTCGCCGCCCGCATGACCGGCATTCCCGTCGACGGCACGCGGCTGGCGACCTACATCCTCTGCGCCGTGCTCGCCTCGATATGCGGTTACCTGCTTGCGAGTTTCTCCGGAGGCGCGGCGCTCAACATGGGGGCCGAATACCTGCTGATGTCGATCGCCGTCGTGGTGATCGGCGGAACGGCCGTCGCCGGCGGCAATTCCAACATTCCGGGCATCTGGGGCGCTTCCCTCTTCATGTTCCTTGTGGTGTCGATGCTGAACACCTATGGCTTCGGAGCCGGGTTCCGCCTCATTCTCACCGGCCTCATCATCATCGCCGTCATCCTGGTTGCCGGCGGCCGTCAGTCCAACCGATGAACAACCCCAATCGGATCTCTCCCATGCCGCAGACCCCATCCATCTACGAAGTCCATGATGACCGGTTCCGGCACCTGATCGTCGGCAGCGCGGCCCTCGAAGAGCTCTATTCGGATTGCCGATGGGCGGAAGGGCCGGTGTGGTTCGCGGACCTGAACTGCCTCATCTGGAGCGACATTCCCAACCAGCGCATGCTGCGCTGGGCGCCGGATGGCGGCGTCTCGATTTTCCGCTCGCCATCCAATTTCGTCAACGGCAACACCCGCGACCGCCAGGGCCGGCTCGTTTCCTGCGAACATGGCGGCCGCCGCGTCATCCGCACCGAGATCGACGGCGCGATCACCGTTCTTGCCGACCGCTACCAGGGCAAGCGGCTCAACTCGCCGAACGATGTCGTGGTCCGCTCGGATGACAGCGTCTGGTTCACCGACCCGACCTACGGCATCAAGTCCGACTACGAGGGCTACCGCGCCGAGCCGGAACAGGAAACCCGCAACGTCTACCGCCTCGATCCGGCAACCGGCGAACTCGACGCCGTCGTGACGGATTTCGGCCAGCCGAACGGCCTTGCCTTCTCACCGGATGAGACGAAACTCTACGTCGCCGACTCGGCCTCCAGCCACGATGTCAGCGCACCGCGCCACATCCGCGTCTTCGATGTGGCGGATGGGAAGCGCCTCGCCAACGGCAAGATCTTCTGCAGTCTCGACAACGGCCTGCCCGATGGTTTCCGGGTCGACGTGCAGGGCAATGTCTGGACCAGCGCCGGGGACGGCGTGCATTGCTTCTCTCCGGAAGGCGCGCTTCTCGGCAAGGTTCTTGTGCCGCAGACCGTCGCCAACGTCACCTTCGGCGGTCCGCGCAGGAACCGGCTTTTCATCACCGCCACCAGATCGCTCTATTCCGTGTTCCTGGCGACGAGCGGCGCGTCGCTGGGCTGATTGATCAAGCGGCATGAGTTCGCGGCGCGGACTATGCGGCCGTCGTTATTCGCCTGCAACTGCCGGATCTGCCTCCGCATGGTGGCAGGCGGTCAGCAGGCCATGGGCCGACGTCCTTGCGGTCAACGCCGGTTCCTGTTCGGCGCAGATCGATGTGGCCTTCCAGCAGCGGGTCCGGAAGCGGCATCCGCTGGGCGGGTTGACGGGGCTTGGAAGATCACCCTGCAGGACGATGCGCTTGCGTTTTCCACGGAGCCTTGGATCCGGGGTCGGCACCGCGGAAAGCAAAGCCTGCGTGTAGGGGTGAGCAGGCGCGCTGAAAATGGAATGCTTCGGCCCGGTCTCGATGATCTTGCCCAGATACATGACCATGACCCGGTCCGAGATATGGCGTACCACGGCGAGATCATGCGCGACAAAAAGCATCGCGAGATTGCGTTCGCGCCTGAGCCTGGACAACAGGTTGACGACCTGCGCCTGCACCGACACGTCGAGGGCCGAAACCGGCTCGTCGCAGACGAGGAGCGTCGGATTGAGCGTAAGGGCGCGTGCAATGCCGAGGCGCTGCCGCTGGCCGCCCGAAAATTCGGAAGGATAACGTTCCGCATGTTCGGCGCGCAGACCGACGGATTCCAGCAGCTTGACCGTCTCCGCCCGCCAAAGGCTCTTTGGCACGATGCCCGGATGCAGCGCCCAGGGTTCGGAGATCAACCGATCGACCCGCATGCGGGGATTGAGGGACTGATAAGGATCCTGGAACACGACCTGCATCCTGCGGCGCAATTCGTGCAGCTGCCGGCCGCTGCTCCGCGTGATGTCCACGCCGTCGATCAGGGCGCTGCCGCCGGTTGCCGGTCCGAGCTTCAGCAGCGTGCGCACCAGCGAGGTCTTGCCGCAGCCGCTTTCGCCGACGAGGCCGAGCGTCTCGCCCCGGGCGATCTCGAAGCTGACGTCATCGACGGCGCGCACGGGGGCCGATGTGCCGCCGAAGTGCCGGGAGAGGTTTTGGACTTTGAGAAGGGGTTCGGTCATGCTGGCGATACCGGAAAGTGGCAGGCGACCTCGCGGCCCGGCCCCACGGTTTCAAGGTGAGGAACAACCTCGGCACAGAGCTTTTCTGCCCGCGGACAGCGCGTCCTGAATGCGCAGCCGGAGGGGAGGGCGGCAGGATTGGGGGCGGAGCCGGGGATCGGCACCAGCTCGTCCTCGTCCGTATCCATGCGTGGCTGCGAGGCGAGCAGTCCGACGCTGTAAGGATGCCTGGCGTCATCGAAGAGTTCGAAGACGCTCGCGGTCTCGACGATGCGGCCCGCATACATGACGGCCACGCGGTCCGCGAGTTCGGCCACCACTCCCAGGTCATGGGTGATGAAGATCATGCCGGCATCGCTGCGTTTGCGAATGGCGTTGAGGAGATCGACCACCTGCGCCTGGATCGTCACGTCGAGTGCCGTCGTCGGCTCGTCCGCGATGATCACGTCCGGTTCGAGCGCCACCGCCATGGCGATCATGATGCGCTGGCGCATGCCGCCTGAGAACTCGTGCGGATATTGCTTCGCCCGCCGCTCGGGATCGGGAATGCCGATGGCAGTCAGAAGGTCGATCACCGCCTTTTCAACGCCGCCTTGCACGGTGCGGCCATGGATACGGAACATCTCGGCGATTTGCCAGCCAACGGGGTAGACCGGATTGAGCGCCGCAAGCGCATCCTGGAAGATCAGGGCGATCCGATCGCCGCAAAGATCGCGTCTCTCCTGCCGCGGAAGCTGCAGCAGTTCGCTGCCGTCGAAACGGATGGAACCATGGTCGATGGCGCCCGGAGGATGGGGAACGAGATCCATGATGGCCGATGCCGTCACCGATTTTCCCGAGCCGCTCTCGCCGAGAAGGGCCAGGACCTCGCCGCGGTTGAGCGAAAAGGAAACCCCGTTGAGCGCGAGAATGCGGCCGGCGGCCGTGTCGAAACTGACCCGCAGGTCATTGACTTCGAGAAGTGCCATCAGCGCCTCCTGCTGACAAGCCGCCAGTGCTGCGACGGGTCGTTGACGATCCGAAACCAGTTGGCGAGGAGGTTGAACGACATGGTGGTGAACATGACCGCCAGGCCGGGGAAAAAGCCGAGCCACCAGGCGGACGACAGATAGCCCTGACCCTGGGCCACCATCAGCCCCCAGCTGACGGCCGGCGGCTGGATGCCGAGGCCGAGATAGCTGAGGCCGGATTCAAACAGCATGACCATGGCGAGATTGACGGAGGCGAGCGTCAGCATGGTGGGAGCGACGCTCGGCAGGATATGGTTGCGCAGGATCCAGACCGGCCCGCCGCCGAAGACCCGCGCGGCATCGACGAACAGCCGTTCCCGGACCTCCAGGGTTTCGGCCCTTGCTACGCGGATATAGGCCGGCATGCGGGTGACGGCCAGCACGATCACCAGGTTGCTGACGCTTGGGCCGAACAGGTAGAGGCCGAAGAGGGCGACAAGCAGCGTTGGGAAGCCCAGGATGATGTCGCAGATCCGCATGATGATATTGCCGGCGATGCCGCCGAAATACGCCGCGATGACCCCCAGCAGCGTCCCGCCGATCAGGCTCGTCAGCACGGTCATGAGGGCGATCCCGATCGTCGTCGATGCCGCCTGGATCAGGCGCACGAGGAGCGGGCGTCCGAGCGCGTCGGCCCCCAGCCACAATGTCCAGGACTGGCTGAAATCGAAGGGTGGCAGATTGCGCGCCTTGAGCGAGATGCGGTTGTCGCCCAGGAGCGACAGGCTGTCCGCCAGAATGGCGAGCACGACGATGAGTAGCCAGATCGCCGCCGCGACCGCCATCGGGTCACCCGCGAGCGCTCGCACGAGCCACAGGATGCGGTGGCCGCGGCGCTCGCGGGCGGGGAGGAGTTCGGCAGGGGCGTCGGTCATTCGACCCTCACGCGCGGATCGATCGAGGCATAAAGCATGTCGACCAGGATGTTGATGAAGAAGATGACGACCGCGACCGCGAAGATCGATGCCTGGACGATGGCGAAGTCGCGTTTGAGGATGCCGTCGATCAGAAGCTTGCCGATGCCCGGAAAGCCGAAGACCACTTCGACGACGCCGCCGCCGCCGGCAAACTGGGCGGCCAGATCGCCGGTGACGGTGACCGCGGGCAGGAGAGCGTTGCGAAGCGCATGCACGAAAGTAACCCGCCCGTCGCGGGCCCCCTTAGCACGCGCCGTCCGCACGAACGTCGCGTTGAGCGCCTCGATCATCGAGCCGCGGACGATCTGCACCAGCGTTCCGAAAGGCCTGGCAAAAAGACAGGCGATCGGCAGGACCCAGTAGATCGGGCCGCCGAAGCCGGATGTCGGCAATATCCGGAAGGTGACCGCGAACAAAAGGACGCCCATTAGGCCGAGCCAGAAATCCGGCACGCTGGCGGCAGCCTGCGACAGCACGTTGACGCCGCGATCGATCCAGCCGCCGGCATTCACGGCGGCGATGGAGCCGATGACGATGGCGGCGACGAAGGCCAGCGTCAATGCGATGGCGCCGAGCGCCAGCGTGTTCGGCAAGGCTTCCAGCACCACGTCCATGGCCGGCCGGTTGTGCCAGAGCGACATGCCGAAATCGAGGCGGATCATGTCCCAGGCCCAATCGAGGAACTGTACAGGCAGGGACGCATCGAGACCGAGCCGAACACGCATGGCTTCGCGCGCCGCGCTCGACGCGTCGACCGGGAGGTAGAGATCGACAGGGTCGCCCGTCAGCCGCACCAGGAAGAAAGCGGATGTCATCAGCGCGGCAAGTGCCAATGCCGCAAAGGCCGCGCGTTTCAGGAAATATGTGAAGGACATCCGCTCTCCTCAGGCGACGTTCAGGGATGAGGCCGGCTGTCAACGATAGCTGACCGTCCTCAGCTTGATCTCGTTGCCGGCCTGCACGTCGACCGTGTAGTTCACGTTCTTGGCGACGCGGGCGATCGTGACCATGTGGAAGAGCGGCGCGATATTGACCGCGTCGACCGCGATGTACCTGAACGCTTCCTGGAACATCTTCTTGCGCTCGTGGCCGGTCGATTTCGAAGCGTCGGCGATCAGCTTGTCGAGCTTGGCGTCCGCAATGGTCGACTGGTTGCCGTCGCTGGTGAAACGGTTCGGCAGCGTGAACACCGCATCGCCTTCGGTATTGTCGATCTGCGTCTGCAGGATCGACGGCTGGCGCTCCTTCTCCCATGGCTTCAACAGCCGCTTCAGCCAGGGGCTTGTCTCAAGCATTTCAAGCCTTGCGTTGAAGCCCGCATCCGCCAGCATCGCCTGAATGGCTTCCAGGCTCTCCGACGAATTGGGATAGATGCCGATGCGGCCGTAGATGACGATTTCCTTGTCGACCGGCACGCCATCCGCCTTGGCGGCGGCGAGCAGGGCCTTTGCTTTTTTCGGATCGTATGTCCAGACAGGGATGTCGGGGTTGAAGCCGAATACCGATGGCGGCACGACCTGCATCGCCTTCTGGGCGTCTTTGTGAAAGACGGTGCCGACGAGCCCGTCCCGGTCGATTGCCAGATTGAGGGCTTCCCGCACGCGCTTGTCGTTGAGGGGCGGGACCTGCGCGTCGATCCTCAGAAGCGAGGTCTCGGCGTTCGGGAAGGCGTGGTCTTGACCGGTCGTGCCGTCCTGCGGGGCGATTTCATAGGCAATCTGCGCTTCGCCGGTATCGACCATCGCGGCGCGGACGGCGGATTCGGCGCGCCAGATGATCGTGGCGTGCTTGATCGGCGGCTTGTCGCCCCAATAGCCGTCATAGGCGGTAAGAGTGACCGACTGGCCGGGCGTCCACGCCGCAAGCTTGTAGGGGCCCGTTCCAGCCGGAGCGCGCGTCTTGCCGTCACCCGGGGTCGCGGGCGAGCCGATGTCCAGTGCGGACATCTTGTTGGGCAGGATCGGCTCGACGACATCCGTCTTGATACGAAGGGCGGTCGGGTTGACCGCCTCTGCGGTGAGTTTGATGCCCTTCAACGTGGCAAGTCCGACCTCACAGGCAAGCGACGGATCCTGTCCGCGCTTGAGGGCCGCAACGACCGCCTGGGCATCGAAGACCTTGCCGTCGTGGAAGGTTACGCCTTCGCGCAGCTTGAACTCCCAGGTCAGGCTGTCCACCTGCCGCCAGCTGGTGGCGAGGCTCGGAACCACCGACCCGTCCTTGGGGCTGAGGTTGACGAGCGCTTCGGTGATATTGTTGTGCATGACCCGGGAATTGCCCGAAAGGTCGGTATCGCACGGGTCGAGCGACTTTGGTTCGTCCGTCACCACGACGGTCAGCTTGTCGGAAGCCGCATATGCCGGGAGGGCAACGCCCACCAGCAACGCCATCCCCACGCTCAACGCATTGATCTTCCTGATCTTGTTCATGAAATCCCTCCTCCTGATCCAACGAGCGGCACCTCGCCTGCCACGGTGCCGTCAGTTCGAAAGCCATGGGCAGGCCCGCCACTCCCGGCGGGCGTTCAAATGGCTTTACTTCCTCCTGCAAGCGCGTAGTGTCAAATGTGACACTCGCGACCATGAGCATGCGCGCCGAGTCGACCGAAGTCAAGACGATTAATTCAGATATGGAATTCATAGTTCATGCTTGAACCGAAACATGGCTCGCCGATTGTTGAGAAGACCGCGCATCTGCTTGAGGCAGTCGCCGACGCTAAAACCGGCATCTCCCTCGGCGCATTGGTGGATCAGCTGGGGGTGCCTCGTTCAACGGTCTATCGCATCCTCAACTCTCTGACCGCGCACGGGCTGGTGGCCCGGGTGAGGGGCGGGGCCTCCTACGAGCTGGGACCGAAGTTTGTGGAGCTGGCGCGACGGATTTCGCCTGGCGCCGACAGGGCGACGCTGATCGAGACCGCAAGGCCGATTCTGACGGCTGCGGCCGACCGGATCTATGAATCCTTCCGGCTGGCTGCGCCCGAGGGCAACGAAATGATGACGATATTCGCGGCATCCAGTCCCGGCGACTATGCCCTTTTCATCAAGGTGGGAGGCCGTTCCCGCAAGCATGTCGGCGCGGCCGGCAAGCTTGCGCTTGCTTATTCCGACTATAACGAGATCGAGGCCTATTGCGCCGGCGGGCTCGAAGCCAGGACGCCTTACACCATCACCGACCCGGAGGCGCTGAAGGAAGCGCTCGTCGAGATTCGCCGCAACGGCAGTGCGGAGGACAACCAGGAATCCAATCTCGGCCTGCGGGCTTTTGCGGCTCCCGTATTCGATGCGGCCGGCCGCCTGGTGGCGACGATCAGCGTGCCGTTTATCGGAGAAGCGACGCCGGATCGGGCTCGCTCGATCAAGCGCGAAGTCGCGGAGGGGGCCGCGGCGTTGACGAAGGCCATCAATGGCGTCAATCCAATGTCCAAATAAGAAATATAAAATTCTATATTGAACTATCTCTTTGTTGTGCTAGACCTCTGTCCCGATAATGGAGGATCTCATGACGGCCCTGGACCCATCGGTTTACGAAAAACTCCTGCGCACCAATTCTGCGAGCCTCAGCTCGCTTCTGTTGAAGCGCGGCCTCAGGAACACCGCGGTTCGCGGCGTGCGGCCGCTCGCGGGGGCCGGCAAGCCCATGGTCGGTCCGGCCGTCACCGTGCGCTATATTCCCGCGCGCGAAGATATCGACGGATCGACCTACAGTTCGGATCCGTCGAACCAGCAGCGCAAGGCGATCGATACGATTCCGGAGGGCCACGTTCTCGTGTTTGATTGCCGCTCGATGGCCGACATCGCCGGCATCGGCGCAATGCTTGCCCGCCGGCTGGTCTATCGGGGCTGCGCCGGCCTTGTTCTGGATGGAGGCGTGCGCGACACTGCCGATATCGTCCAGCTGGGGCTTCCCACCTATTGCATGGGACCGGCGGCGCCCGCCAATCTCGTCGCCCACCATGCGTCGGATATGAACCAGCCGATCGCCTGCGGCGGCGTCGCGGTCTATCCCGACGACATCATTTTCGGCGACAGCGAGGCAGTCATCGTCATTCCGCGGGAATATGTGGACGAGATCGCCGACGAGGCCGTCGCGATGGAGGAGCAGGAGGAGTTCCTCAAGCTCGAAATCGAGTCCGGCAAATCGACTTTGGGCGTGTACCCGCCAAACAAGGAAACGCTTGAGCGCTACGAGGCGTGGCGCGCAGCACGGGGCGCCGCCGTCTGAGGCCTCGCACAGGCTGGCCGCATCGTGGCGGCGTTCCGAGGCATCTTCGGAAAAACAAGAGCGGGCCGCAGTAGCGGCCGGCTCCGCGATGTCCGGGGCGTTAGCGGTGGGCCGAAGCCCGCTGCGCGAATGCGCCGGCGGCAGGTTGAGCCATGGCTCTCGCTGTCGAGCGAAGGGCCGCGGACTGGCTGGAAACGGCACCGCCCAGCTTGAACTGGCCGACAAGCTCGCGAAGCGCCTCTGCCTCCTGGGCGAGCGAGGCGGAGGCGGCAGTCGATTGTTCCACCATCGCCGCATTCTGCTGCGTCGTCTGATCCATCTGGTTGACGGCGACGTTGACTTCGCTCAGGCCGACCGACTGCTCCTTGGCGGAGGTCGCGATTGCGTCCATGTGCTGATTGATCTGCGTGATAAAGCTGACGATGGTCTTGAGTGACTGGCCGGTATCGCGCACGAGCTTGACGCCGCTTTCCACTTCCTGGGAGGAGTTCTGGATAAGTCCCTTGATCTCCTTGGCCGCGCTGGCCGAACGTTGGGCAAGTTCCCGGACTTCCTGGGCGACGACTGCGAAACCCTTGCCCGCCTCGCCGGCCCGGGCTGCTTCGACGCCCGCGTTCAGCGCGAGAAGGTTGGTCTGGAATGCGATCTCATCGATCACGCCGATAATGTTGGAAATCTGCTGCGACGAGGTCTCGATACGTCCCATCGCCTCTTCGGCATGAGAAACGACTTCCGCAGACATCGCGGCGCTCCGGTTCGCCTCCGTCGCCACCTTGCGGGTCTCTTCGGTGCGTTTGCTCGAATTCGCCACGTTCGCGGTGATCTCTTCCAGTGCCGCTGCCGTCTCTTCGAGCGAGGCTGCCTGCTGTTCCGTCCGCTTTGAAAGGTCACCCGCCCCGGAGGAGATTTCGCGGGTGCCGTCGTCTATCGTGGTGATGCTGTTGGAAATCGACATCAATGCCCCGCCAAGCTGGGTGACGGATTGATTGAAGTCGTGGCGCAGCGCCTCGAAGTCGGGGGCGAACGCCTCGTCGAGCTGAAAGGCGAGGTCGCCGGCAGCCAGACGCCTCAGGCCGGCCGCAAGACCCGACGTGGCAATGCGCAGGCGCTCGGCGGCATCGGCCTCCGCTTTTTGCTGGGTTGCGACGCGATCGGCCTCCGCCTGCTTGCGGTTCTCTTCCGCTTCCATTTCCATTCGCTTGTTGGCGATGGCGGCCTGGCGGAAGATCTCCACCGCGCTCGCCATGGAGCCGATTTCGTCTGCACGGCCGGCGAACGGAATATCGGAACCGGTGTCACCCTCGGCCAGTCGCCTCATCGAGGCTGTGATCCGCGTAACCGGGTTGGCGATGCCTGTGAGCACAAAGGCGATCGCGCCGACGACGAGCAAGCCTGCAAAACCAATCGCGGTGAACAGGTAGAACTCCACGGACGCGTAGGTCGTCCTGCTCACGTCGGCGGCCTCTTTGCTGCCGATAACATTCAATTCCACCAGGGACGCCGTCAGCTCTTTCAGCTTGTCGGAATGAGCCCGCATCTCTCCGCCGAGATATTGCCCGGCTTCTCCGATCTTGTTCGCGCGGGACAGGGTGAGAAGCTGCGGCCTGCTGGCGATGTAACTCTCGAAATTCGCCCTTATTCCGTCGATCAACTGGCGCTCGCGGTCCGATGATACCAGCGGAAGATAGGCATCTATCGATTTGCGAACCGTATCCTCCGCGACGGTAATGGCCTCTTCGCGGGCTTTCTTGTCAGCTTCCGACTGCGCGATGATGTGATCGCGGTAGGCGAGGCGCAGATTTGCCATGTTGAGATTGATCACCCGGGATGCCTGTACGCTCGGCAACCAATTCGTCGCGATTTCTTCGGTGGAGCCGTTTGTCCTGCTGAGACCATCGATCGCAAGATATGCGACAATGCCGAAAAGAAGCGCTAAGCCAACAAAAATCAGGAGCAGGCTCGACTTTATGCTTGGACGATGCATTCCAGGACCCCTTCAGACGTTCGACCTATGGCGGACTGACATGCAATTTATAACGATAATAATTTAATGCTTTACTCATATGTAAAGCGCCGTTTACCAAGATCTGCGCAACGAAGCGGAGAACCGAGCTCTACCGCGGGCGGGACCGCTTCACGGATCTGGATTTGGGCTGAACCGCTGCCGGCGGTCCTAACCGGAGGCCGGGGTTGCCTCCGGGGCATGGACTACGACGCAGTTGCGGGCGGCCTTTTTGGCGAGGTAGAGCGCCGCATCCGCCTGCCGCTGGAGATGCTCCGCCGATAAGAGTTCGCCATCCTGCGTCGATACCGACACCCCGATGCTGACGGTGACATAGGGAAGGACGCGAGAGGTGGGGTTTGGAAGCGATGCGGCTTCCACTCGGCTGCGAATTCGCTCGGCGACCACCCGTGCCTCCTGCTCATCGCAGGAGGGAAGAAAGACGAGAAACTCTTCGCCTCCGTAACGGGCGACCTGGTCCCGTTCGTCGCGCATGCTGCTTTGAATGATGCCGGCCACCTTCACCAGGCAGCGGTCGCCCTCGGCATGTCCGAGATTGTCGTTGAGGCGCTTGAAGTCGTCGACGTCGCACATCAGCATCGCCGCGCCCCCGGCCCGACCGGGATCCTCGTTCCAGAAACGATGGAGCGTTTCCATCATCGAACGCCGGTTGGCGACCCCGGTCAGCGGGTCGGTTCGGGCCAGCAGTTCGAGCTGGGAATTGGCGTCGGCGAGCTCCGCCAGGCGGCTTCGGTCGCGCAATTCGAGCAGGAAGGTCTTGTGCGCCAGGATGGTGGCGGTGCGCCGGGCGACCAGGGTTGCGACCACGCCGCTCGCAAAGAACAGCGCCCCGGCGAGGGCGCTTCCCGCTTCGATATACGGATTGCGCAGCTGAAACAGAAGGTAGATGCCGAGAGCGGAGGCGCCGATCGCCGTCGACCAGCTGAGCGGGATGGGAAATATGATGATGGCGGTGACGGCGACAAAAAGCATGATGGTCAAATGCCGCTCGTAGAACTCGCCCCCCGTGTTGACGCCCACCAGGGCCACGGAGAGGAGGATGAGAAAAACGGCGGAAAGCGTGAAAACGCCCTGCAGCCACAAAGCGCGCGGCCGCCGGAAAACTATCGTGGCAACAACGGCTGCGGGAGGAAGGATGGACGCCGGCCAAAGCATGGACAGCACCGTCCCGGCCGGAAGCAGGATTGCGTTGAGGCCGAGCGTCAGACCATCGAGCACGATGACCCAAACCATCCACGCACGGATGATCTTGGCCGCCTGCGGCCAGGAGCGTTCGCGAAAAAGACGGGCGAGATCCCCGTTGAGCCGGATATCTCGCGTGCGTCCGCTTAACAGGCGCTCGACTTGTTCCACGATGGCGGGACTCGGCCTCTGGAGAGGTTTCCGCGAAGACGCTCTTACCGATTTGTCAGAGCCTTTGATTCGTTCGGCGTCCATGTTTCGGATTTAGGGTGCGGATGATCGGAGGCAAGGCGGGCCGCGCCTGTTCAGGCGGCCGCGGCATCTGGTAAGCCCGGAAGCACCTTCTTCCGGAGCAGGAACAGTCCGTAGATCGGAAGGGGGATTATGATGGCGATGAAGAGCGGTTGCGTCCAGAGCTCACCTCCGCTTACCCTCAGGAGGGTAAGGCAATAGCTCCAGACGGTATGCAGCAGGATGCAGGGATAGAGCGAGTTGGTTCTGATGCGGATGGCCGAGAACAGAATGCCCAGCAGGACGCCGAGGGCCATGTCCGCGATGCCCAGTTCCCAGAACCCGTACCAGAGCCAGACGGGAAGCCAGGCAAAGCCTGAGGCAAGGCTCGATATCCACGCCGTCGCGGTCACCGAATAACGGGATCGCAGTCCGGCAAACAGAATGCCCCGGAACATCAATTCCTGAGAGGCCGCGCCAAGAGCGGTCGAGACCAGCAGCGAGGATGCCATGGCGATCGATGGAAGGCCTGACCAGATCGCCAGCAGCAGGAAGCCCAGGGCATAGAGACCGGGCAGCCAGGCCAGGAGCAGGGAGCGAAGGACGATCGGGGCGGTGAACCCGATTTCACGGCTCTCGAACAGAGCCGACATGCCGATCAGGAAGATGACGGAGCAGAACAGGGTTTGGGGGATAGCGATGCCGCCCAGATCGATCGACGTGTCCCCGAACAGCGCCAGAAGCGGACCGGCAAACCAGCCGATCAGCGCCCATCCGACGAGGATCGCAAGTGACAATGCCAACCGGTTGCCCGCCATATTCATGATCTCGTCCCCCCAAGCCCCGCGTTCCCCGACGCTCCGGTTAGATCATCAATTACCGTCGAGGGCCACTCGGGGATCAACCGGAGTTCCCAGGAAAATGAGATGGCAGGTCGACAACCGTCAACTTGCCTCCGGGCGACGCAGGTAGCCGCGCTTCACCTTGCTCCGCGCCAGGGCTGCGAACCGCCGTTCAGCCTCCTGCCGAGAGCCGAACAACTCGATCCGGAACCGGCCCTTGGTGCCGATGCGGCCCCAGTTGCGGGTGAGTGCCGTGCCTTGGAAAAGATCCGGCTCGATGGCGAGCAGGTAGAAGCGGGCCATGTTGCGGGCAGGGTCGCGGCGGGTGAGAAGAAGCGGTTCGCTGGTCATGCCGAGAGAATCGCAAGTCCGGATTCCGCCGTCCAACGACATGATTGAATCGATCCGGGCTGATCGATTCACGGCGCTGATGGGTTAGCGCAGCAGCGATTTCAGCAGCCGCGCGACACCCTTCAATGGTCCCAGATAACGTTCCGCCATTTCGGCGGCCGGAACACTCGCAGCCGGCGCGCCTATATTGATCGCGGCGACGACACGGCCGCGATCGTTTTCCAGCGGCACCGCGATCGAGCAGAGGCCGAGCTCGAGCTCCTGGTCGATGACGGCAAAGCCCTGTTCCCGGACCTTGACGAGCTCCTCCATCAGCCGGGTGGGGTCGGTAAGGGTGCGCGGCGTGAAGGATTTGAGGTTCGTCTGCTTCAGGAGCGCACGTGTTTCTTCCTCGGGCAGCGCTGCGAGCAGCACGCGACCCATCGAAGCACAATAGGCGGGCAGGCGGCTTCCCGGCATCAGGTTGATCGACATGACCCGCTTTTGCGAAGCACGGGCGATATAGACGACTTCGGTGCCGTCGAGCACGCTTGCCGAGGCGCTCTGGTGAACTTCTTCGGCGAGCTTGTCGAGGAACGGCTGGACGATATGGGGAAGGGGCGTGGCCGAGAGATAGGCATGGCCGAGCCTCAAAATCTTGGGCGTCAGCACGAAGAATTTTCCGTCGTAATCGGCATAGCCAAGTTCGGCCAGTGTCAGCAGGCAGCGGCGGGCAGTGGCGCGGTCGAGGCCGGTGGCTTTCGCCACGTCCGCGATCGCTAGCCGCGGCGTCGTCTCACCGAATGCCTCGATGACCTTCAAGCCCCGTGCGAAACCGCTGACGAAATCCGTTTCTCGCATGTTTCCTCCACTATTGGTCTAATATGTGCGGTATATGAACAAAAGTCAATTACCGCACAATCTTCTTGCTGTCCATCCCACCCTGATCTATCTCTGATCCCTGGAGGCGGCGGGCCATTTCTGCCGATCGTAGCGAAGGAGATATCCCGCATGGACAAGACAATCGGAAGCACGGCGGAAGCCGTCTCCGAGATCGGTGATGGCGCGACCATCATGATCGGCGGTTTTGGCGGATCGGGAGCGCCGATCGAACTGATCCACGCTCTGATCGACAAGGGGGTCAGGGACCTGACCGTCATCAACAACAATGCCGGCAACGGCCGTATCGGAATCGCCGCGATGATCGACGCGGGCATGGTCCGCAAGATGATCTGCTCGTTTCCCAAATCCTCGGATCCGCGCGCCTTCACGGACCGCTATCTGGCGGGCCAGATCGAGCTGGAACTCGTGCCGCAGGGCACGCTTGCAGAACGCATCCGCGCCGGCGGCGCCGGCATTCCGGCTTTCTACACGCCGACCGCTTATGGCACCGAGCTTGCCAACGGCAAGGTGATCGCCGAGTTCGACGGCCGCCACTATGTGCAGGAGCGCTGGCTGAAAGCGGATTTCGCCATCGTCAAGGCGCAGCTCGGCGATCCGTTGGGCAACCTCACCTACAACAAGGCCGGCCGCAACTTTAACCCGCTGATGTGCATGGCTGCCGCCAAGACCATCGTGCAGGTCTCGAAGATCGTGCCTCCCGGCGGCATCGATCCCGAGCATGTCGTCACGCCCGGCATCTTCATCGACCGTGTCGTCGAGGTTGCCGACCCGCAACAGGAAGAAGTCCTCATCCGAGCCGGAGTGGCCTACGCCGCAGGAGCCCAGGCATGACCGTCAACACACGCGAAGACATCAAGCTTTCCAACGCCCAGATCGCCTGGCGCGCCGCCCAGGACATCAAGGACGGCGCCTATGTGAACCTCGGCATCGGCTTTCCGGAAATGGTGGCGCGCTACCAGCCGCCGGGCCGCGAAGCGATCTTCCACACCGAGAACGGCATCCTGAACTTCGGCGAGGCCCCGGCCGAAGGCGAAGAGGACTGGGATCTGATCAATGCCGGCAAGAAGGCCGTGACGCTGAAGCCTGGCGCCGCCTTCTTCCACCATGCCGACAGCTTTGCCATGGTGCGCGGCGGCCATCTCGATGTCGCCATATTGGGCGCGCTGCAGGTGGCCCAGAACGGCGACCTCGCCAACTGGCGGGTCGGCTCCAAGGGCGTGCCGGCCGTCGGCGGCGCCATGGACCTTGTCCACGGCGCCAAGCAGGTCTGCGTCATCACCGAACATGTCACCAAGAACGGCGAGCCGAAATTAGTTGAAGCTTGTACCTTTCCGTTGACCGGCGTTGCCTGTATCACTCGGGTCTATACGAGCCATGCCGTCATCGACATCGTCGAGAAGCGTTTCGTCCTGCGCGAAAAGCTGGCCGACATGACGATCGAGGAACTGCAGGCCATGACGGGCGCGCGCCTCCATCTCGATGGGCCGGTCGGCGATCTCGTCGTGCCGAAACTGTAAGAGAGAAGATCATGACCGAAGCCTATATCTGCGATTATATCCGCACCCCGATCGGCCGTTTCGGCGGTTCGCTCTCCTCCGTGCGCGCCGACGATCTTGGTGCCATCCCCTTGAAGGCACTGATGGAACGGAATGCTTCCGTCGATTGGGAAGCGGTTGCCGACGTGATCTATGGCTGCGCCAACCAGGCCGGCGAAGACAACCGGAACGTCGCCCGCATGGCGGGACTGCTTGCCGGTCTGCCGGTCGGCGTCGGCGGCACCACGATGAACCGGCTCTGCGGTTCGGGCATGGATGCGGTCATCACCGCCGCCCGCGCCATCAAGGCGGGAGAAGCCGAGCTGATGATCGCCGGCGGCGTCGAAAGCATGAGCCGCGCCCCCTTCGTGATGGCGAAGGCCGAAACCGCGTTTTCGCGCAATGCCGAGATCTACGACACGACGATCGGCTGGCGTTTCATCAATCCGCTGATGAAGAAGCAGTATGGCGTCGATTCCATGCCGGAAACCGGCGACAACGTGGCGATCGACTACAAGGTCTCCCGCGAGGACCAGGACGCGTTTGCCGTCCGCAGCCAGGCGAAGGCTTCTGCGGCTCAGGAGAACGGCCGTCTCGCCAAGGAAATCACCTCGGTGACCATTCCGCAGCGCAAGGGCGATCCGGTGGTCGTTTCGAAGGACGAGCATCCCCGCGCGACCAACATGGAAGCGCTCGCCAAGCTCAAGGTGCTCAACAAGATCGAGGGCGCCACGGTCACCGCCGGCAACGCGTCGGGCGTCAACGACGGCGCGGCGGCCCTGATCATCGCTTCGGAGGCGGCTGCCAAAAAATATGGCCTGACCCCGATCGCCCGTATCATGGGCGGCGCCACGGCCGGCGTGCCGCCGCGCATCATGGGCATCGGCCCGGCGCCCGCCACCCAGAAACTCTGCGCCCGCCTCGGCATTTCACCGAAGGATTTCGACGTGATCGAACTCAACGAGGCCTTTGCGAGCCAGGGCATCGCCGTTCTGCGTGAACTCGGCCTCCAGGAAGACGCCGAATATATCAACCCGAACGGCGGCGCGATCGCGCTCGGCCACCCGCTCGGCATGTCCGGCGCCCGTATTTCCGGTACGGCGGCGCTCGAACTGTCGCTGCGCAAGGGCAAGTACGCGCTTGCCACGATGTGCATCGGGGTGGGACAGGGGATCGCGGTAGCGCTCCAGCGCGTGTGATTTCAAGGCTTTGCTTCCCTCCCCGAAAGGGGAGGGGCTTCCGGGTTGCCTCAAGTCTAGTTCACCCGCACGCCGCGCTGCTTCAACGTTTCCAAAACCCCGCGTGCGGCCGGCGTCCCGGAAAAACGGCCTGCCTGTTTGAGCGACGGCAGATCGAGCAATGCCTCGATATTTTCGGACGGCACGTTGATGCTGACCCGTTCCAGTTTCTTGAGAGGCACGAGGTCGCGAATATCGACCTTGTCGATCATCGAGATCACCGAGATGAATTTCAGGTTCGGGCAGAAGCGGATACCTGACAGATCCTTGACATCGAACGCATTCTCTTCGCCGCCCCAGAAGTACCAGACATAGGGGTAGATCGCCGCGCCTCCGTCGAATTCGATCCACTCGACGGAAGCCAGGAGTTCGTCGTTCAAAGGATAACGGGCGAGATAGTCCAGCGCTTCCGGAATGCGCTCGTCACCCTCCTTTTCCAGGTCGACCGGCCGCCCAAGCACATGGCTCGCCAGCTCTTCCGGCGTGCCGAGATCGATCGCCTTGGCGCGCATCAGCGCCGAGAGCACCGCCAGCTTCAGGTTCACATCCGAGAAAGGCGCCCCGGGATCGCCGCTTGCGGCCGGATAAGGCGGCGCGGTCGGCTCCGTATATTCGGCATCGGGATTGGAAATGTTGATCTCGTAGACCGTGTCATAGGTGATGCGGGCGGACAGTTCCCCTTCCGGCAGTTGCTTCCTGCCGAAACGGGTGGCGCGCCGCACCTTGCTTTCCTCGCCGATCTGCATGTCGGGCACGGTCGTGCGAAGATCGGCAAGCGAGATACCCATCGGAACGCCGGCAATCGTATGTTCGAAACGGGAGTTGAAATCGATGCTGCCGATCAGCCCCTTCCGGTCGATCCGCACGATGACGCCATAGCTGTTTTCGAGAATATCGATGACACCGCCTTTGTGAGGGGCCGGCGCCCGCCAGGCCGAACCCATGGCCTTCTCGACGGCTGACATCGGCATTCCGGGCCGCAGCGCTGCCAGTGCATCGACATCGACCGGTTCGCCCGTCGCCGCCATGACCCGACCTCCTGCCCCGACACAGAGAGCCAGCGCAGCCCCGCCGATCAGAAATTCCCGCTTCCGCATGCGCCTCGTCTCTACCATGAACCCATAGCCGCATTTCGCGGCGAAACCGGATATGCTGCAGCGCGACGGAATTTCAACATCGACGGTTTCGCAATGGCCACGACTGTCACATCGTCGCAACCGCCAGTTCGGCCTTTGGGAAGGCGCCCGCAAAGCCTATATGAGGCTAACCGCAGATGCTGCGGAAGCTGGGATTTTGAGATGAACAATGAATTGCAGGCGCGCGCCGCGCATGTCGCGGCGATCCGGGAGCGCGCGGAAGCGGAGATGAAGGCAATCGGCATAGACGATGCCTTCATCGGCAATCTGGTCGACACATTTTACGGCCGCATACTGGCGCATCCGGAACTGGGGCCTGTATTCGACGCACGGCTTTCCGGACGCTGGCCGGAACACATGGCGAAGATGAAAAGCTTCTGGTCGTCCGTCGCCTTCCGCAACGGTGCCTATGGTGGAAAGCCGGTCCAGGCGCATCTTGGCGTCGCCAACATGACGCCGGAGCTTTTTCCGAAATGGCTGGAGCTGTTTGCCGCGACGCTGGACGACATCGCTCCGAACCCGGAGGCGAAAGCCTGGTTCATGGCGACCGCCGAGCGTATCGCGAAAAGCCTGACGCTCTCGCTTTTCTACAATCCGGCGATCGACGACCCGGCGCTAAAGCAAAACTGACGGCCAGCCGGCCGTCGTACCGGCATCTAGAGGTGGCGGCCTGCATCCAGCGCTTCCTCCGCCTCCTCGAGCGACATCTCGAAGATCCTGCGGCCGATATCGAAGCTGAAACCCGCTCTGGCGAAGGCGGAAAATTCCTTGGCCTTGCGTTTTTCGTCGAACTCTCCCTTGCGGAACGGCCCGAAGGCGCGCTTGCGGGCAAGAACGAGCGCGGCATGGAAATCGTCCGCCTCCGCGATGGCGGCTGCGACGGTGCCGCTCGCCACGCCTTTCCGGGACAATTTCTGGGCGATGGCCCGCCGTGACTTGCCGCCGCGCATGCCCGAGCGGGTGCTCATCTCGGCGAAGGCCGTATCGTCCAGCGCCTTGTTGTCATAGGCGAATTTCACCGCGAATTCGGCGAGCGCCCTGATCTGGACTTCGCCGATATCCTCGAATTTCTGGCGTGCCTTGCGCGCGATCGCGTCGAAAAGCTGCTTTTCGGTGTGCATCCGCCGCTCGATCCGGTACATCGTCGAATTGCGCGCCCAGGACAACATGCGTGGCGTCGGCGCGTCGGATTGCGGCGTCTCTTCGTCCAAGTCCAGTTCAGGCCTCCAGCCCCGTCTTGACCGCTTCGCGCGGTGCGGCCGCGGATGCTTACACCAGGCAGCCACGGCGAAACAACATCGTCGGATATCCCGACGATGTTGTCGGAGGACCATTTCACGCCGTGGCAGCCGGCTTCAGCGCATCCTGATGCACGACGATCCGGGCGTGATAGGGCACGCGCGTATAGAGATCCATGACATCCTGGTTGACGAGACGCACGCAGCCGGAGGATGTCGCCTTGCCGATCGAAGCCCATTCCGGCGAGCCGTGCAAGCGGTAGAGCGTGTCCTGGCCGTTCTGGAAGATGTAGAGCGCCCGTGCCCCGAGCGGGTTCTTGACGCCCGGATCCATGCCGCCATTCTCGATGGAGAACTTCTTGAGGCTCGGCTGGCGCGCCACCATCTCGTTCGGCGGCTTCCAGCGCGGCCACGGCTGGCGCCAGTGGATGACGCCTTCGCCCTGCCAGGCAAAACCGTCCTTGCCGATGCCGACGCCGTAGCGCATCGCCGTGCCGCCGGGTTCGACCACGTAGAGGAACCGGCCGGGCGTATCGACGACCACCGTTCCGGGCAGTTCGCCGGTCGGATCGACGACGCGCTGGCGATAATATTTCGGGTCGATCTGCTTGTAGGGGATTGCCGGCAGCAGATGGCCACTGTCCTCGACCGCGGCGTAGCGGGCCTGTAGTTCCGCTTCGCCCGGAGGTTCGATCGGGCGGCGGGCCATTTCCGGGACCGGAGCCCGCTCGGTGGTGGTGGAGCACCCGGCAAGCGCCGCGGTCATCGAGACGGAGCCGATAACGAAGGCGCGCCGCGACATCTGGTATTCGCTGGTCATGGACCAAAAATCTTTCTGAAAATCAACGTATAAGAGCTAGTAGCGGTTTCCGGCCCGAGCCAGCAAGGCGCCTGCGCATCACATCACGGTGACCTTCCCGTCATCGGTCGAAAACCGGCCGGTCAGCTAAAATTCGAGCTGACTTGGGAACCTCCCCTTCATTGCCGGCGTGCCAGATGTGCCGCAACCGGAGGTTAATTCATGCGCAAATCTCTCAGGCTCTCTGCGATCGCCGCCCTGCTGCTTGCATCGGCGCTCCCGGCCTCGTCTCAGTCGATACCCAATCTCCCGCAGCGACCCGGGCGGGAACCATCGCCCGAGGGCTACATCAACCTTCAATCGAACATCAGCCTCGGCTTGCCCTATAACGACGGCGTGCCGGTGGAACCCCAGGTCGAAGCCGCGCAACGCATGGTCTATGCTCTTGTGGCCAAGCAATGCGATCTCGTGCTTGCGACGATCGCCGCCGACTGCAAGATCAGCAATCTCAGCAACAACGTCAATTCCCAACGGCTTCAGCGTGACAATGCGCAGATCATGGTGACGGTCCAGGCCACCATGAGCGTCAAGCTGAAATGAAGGTTCGAGAGAACCTCAATCGGTTGGCCTGGTCTCGTAAAACGCCCTGACATCCGCAGCAAAGCTCCGGCGCGAATCCGGCCTGGTGTAGAACATGTGCCCGCCGCGATAGACCTTGAGCCCGGCGCGTCCGGCTGCGAGGTCGGGCGGCAGGTGGTCGATGACGTAGCGGCTGGCGCCATAAGGCGTCAGCGCGTCGCTGTAGCCGTGGGCGATCATCAGCTTGAAGGACGGGATGACCGAGAGCAGGTCGCGGATATCGGTGGAGGCGCTGGCGAGCGAGCGCGAGTCTCCGCCGCGGCTGCCGTTCCATTCCCAGCGACGGTTCACGTCCTCGTTCAGCAGCGAATAGGTCATCTCACTCACAAACCCGAGTTCGCTGCGGGCATAGGCTGCGAAAGCGGCGCCGTAGGCGCGTGTGTAACCTTCGAGGATCGGGTCGTCGTTGCGGGTGACGGCATCTTCCGGGTAGGCATCCGGCACTGAATAGGACGCGTCATAAGGGCTGATGACTTTCCCCGGCCCTCCCATCTGCTTGGCATAGACATCGCCGACGAAACCGCGGGTGCGGACGACGACATCCTTCGGAATACCGGTGAGCTCTGACACGCGGCCATAGAATGTCTCCGCCGCCTGGCCGGCGGGGGAGGGACCGGCAAGTCCCGTCAGGTAATCGCCGATTGCGAACCGCTCGGCCTCGGCGAGCTTTTCGGGTGTGAACTGGTTGCGGCGCTCCAGCTCGGCCGCCGCCAGCGACGGAAACTGCAGCGCGGCGCTCAAGGGATCCTCGGAATTGGCAAGGAAACGGCCTTCGACCAGCGGCGATAGCATGATTATGCCAGAAGCCAGCATTCCCTGACTGTTCTTCAGGGACACGGCAACCTTGGCGGCGCGAAAGCCGCCGTAACTCTCGCCGAGCAGATATTTCGGTGCATCGAGGCGGTTGTTCTTCTGGACGTAGAGAGCGATCGCCTTGGACAGGCTGTCGGCATCCTGTCGCACACCGTAATAGCTGCCGGCCGCATCGTTGCTGGCGGCACGGCTCCAGCCGGTGCCGACCGGATCGATCAGCACGAGATCGGTGAAAGCGAGCCAGCTTTCCGGATTGTCCTTCAGCCGGGGTGTCGTGCCGTTGTCGCCGGTTGCGCCGAATTCCAGGATCTTCGGGCCGACCAGGCCGAGATGCAGATAGGCGGAGGCGGCACCCGGGCCTCCGTTGAAGGCGAAGGTGAGCGGCCGGCCCGGCGTCCTGTTTTTCGCGATATAGGCGGTGTAGAAAATCTTCGCCGATCGGTTGCCGTCCTGGCCGAACAGGTCGAGCGTGCCCGCCGTCGCCGTGTAGGGCAGGTCGCCGGAAGGCGCCTTGAAGATATGTTCGGTTGTGGAATCCGCCGGGATCAGGCCGAATATGCCGCCACCGGCCCCCTGTTCCGTCTGGCGTGCGCGTTCGCGGTTCTCGTCCCCGCCACGCTGCTGCTGCGCCAGAACCGGCACCGATAGGGTGAGCAGCACGGCGAGGGACGCGATCATCCGATGAAACGACAAACTGAAATCCTCCTTTGCCAGCCGCTCACTATGTAGGGCGGCGGCTCGATCCGCAAAACTCAACTCCTATTGATCGGTGGGTAGGAGGTTTATGCTCGCCTTTCAACGTCTGAGAGGGGGCGTCGAGCGCTGATTATCGACGGTACGCGCAAACACGGCCCGGCCTTGGCTCCGGCCTGTTTTCGGCGGCGCAGGCGAGATACGGAATAACGGTGCAAATCTGCTGCAAATGGTGCGGATTGCCGCGCGATCGGTAGTCATAACCGCACATCGTCTTTACGCTCGCCTCCATGATTCCCAAGATCGTATCTCCAAAGCCGTCGTTTCAGCCCATGCCGGCACCTCGCTGGGCTGCACCCCCGACCTTTGCTGCGGAAACCTCGGACGCGGCATTTATGGCGGGTGGGGCGCTTTATCCGCTCGACCAGATCGTTCGGGCGGAGTTCGACTGGGTCGGGGCGTGGCGGCAGCGGCTGGCGCTGAAATGCGCGGCAGCGGCGGTGCGGCTTACGGGACGTTCGGAGGACGAGGCCAGCCTTCGCGACGCGTGGCTGCTGCGAAAGCCCGGAGACGATCCCGGCCCTGCCGGACAGATTCTTGCGGCCTGGAAGCGGCTTGCCTCCCGTTCGGCCGCGCTCGATGTGGACGTGCTGCAGACGATTGCCGGCATGCTGGGCATCAAATGGGACGAGCCGCTGGCAACGCTCGTGCAGTCTTTTGACGATCTCGGCCTGACCGGATCCGCCGCGCCGTTTGCGGCAGCAGCGATCATGCGCGAGACAGTCGCGATCCGCCCGGATGCCGAGGTGCTCGGCTGGTGGCTTGCCGATCTCCTTCTGGCGCAGAAGCTGCGGTGGTCCGTGCCGGTGCCGCTGTTGATGGGCCAGCGCTTCTCTTCGGTATTCCGCGCCGAGGGCGGGCGCGGCCGGATCCGACCGGGGGACGACGGGTTCGAGCGGGCAATCTGCCTGGCTCTGGTACACGCCGCGACCGAAGCCGGCCGGCTGGCGACGGAGATTGCCCGGCGTGCCGACCGGCTTGCCGCCGTCACGCCGAAGCTGCGTTCGAAAGGGGCAGACGATGGGCTCCGCCTGCTGCTGTGCGAAGATGCGGTCTCCGGCTCCCTGCAGACGCCGAACCTATCCCGTTTCGCGTCGCGGCGGCTGTTCGAGCGGCTGCAGCAGCTGGATGCCGTGCGCGAGCTTTCCGGCCGCCCCACCTTCCGGATCTACGGACTCTAGGTATGGCGAAGCGGGCGCGGCAAATTTCGATCGACAAGGAACTTCTCCACCTGACACCGGAGGAGCGGCATCGCCAATGGGCGGCCCGGGTGGAGGCGGTGATCTTTGCCTCTTCCGAGCCGGTTACCCGAAAAGCGCTGGAACGCGTCGTGGGACAGGACTGCGATATCGAGGCGATCATCGGTGAAATCCAGGAAGCGCTCGTCGGCCGGCCTTATGAACTGGTGGCGGTCGCCGGCGGCTGGCAGCACCGCACCCGGCCCGAGTTCGGTGATGTCATCCACGCTTCCGGCACCGCCAACGCCCCGCCGGCAGATCTGACCGATCATCAGGCGCTGGTGCTGATGACGATCGGCTATTTCCAGCCGGTGACACGGGCCGAGATTTCCAAGATTTTCGGGCGCGAAGTCAGCCGCGATACCATCGCGACGCTCCGCCAGCTCGGCTTTCTTGGCTCCGGCCCGCGCAGTCCGACCCCCGGTGCGCCATACACCTATATCACCACCCCGGCCTTCCTCACCGCCTTCGGTTTCGACACGCTGCGCGACCTGCCGGATACGGAAATGCTGGAGGATGCCGGACTGCTGACCCGCAAGCTGCCGGTCGACGATTTCGTGGAGCCGGAACTGGAAGACGACGAGGACTAATAGCTGCGCTTGAAATGTGCGAGAATTGGGCACATATTGAGCTGCGGATGATCAAATTTGGATCGGACTGTTCTCATGGCACACGCCTTCGAAATTGGCGCCGCCGCTTTCGGTGAACCTCAGTCGTCGCTCCTGTCCGCCCGGCGGGTATCGGACCTGCTCGGGCTGACGCAGGCGGAACTGGCGAAGCTGATCGGTGTCGCCCGCAATACGCTGACGGCCAAAAGCGGTGCGCGCAAGGTCGATCTGGCGCTCTCCCCGGTCGTGCGCATTCTGGCGATGGCGAGCGAGATGGCCGGCGACGAAAACCGCGCGGCGATCTGGTTCAAACATCAGCCGATCCCCGGATGGGCGGGCAAGACGGCTTACGACCTTGTCGGCGAAGGCAAGGCCGACAAGGTACTTGCCTATCTGGAGGCGGTGCGCTCCGGCGTTTATGCCTGAACCCGTAGTCCTCTGGCGTGCTTATGTGCCGCGCTGGGCGCATGCGCCGCTTTCCGGGGATGGTGCTGCCCGTTTCGGCGGACGCTGGAACCCGGTCGGCGCGCCGACCATCTATGCTGCGCGCGAGCTTTCCACTGCCTGGGCGGAATACAACCAGGGTTTCGTGCAGCATCCGGCGCTGATCGCCCAGCTTCGGCTCGATGGCGCGCGGCTTGTGGATTTGACCGACAGCGACGTTCTGGCCGGTCTCGGCGTTGACGAGGCTATCCACCACTGCGAATGGCGGGCCGATCTCGATGCCGGCCGGATACCGGCGGCGCATCTTGTCAGAGAGAGGTTGCTCCACGAGGGCCACGACGGCGTTATCTACCCGTCCTTCATGTCGCCGGGTGGAACCTGCATCGCCCTCTGGCACTGGAACGGCAAGGACCAGCCGAAACTGACGGTTACGGATCCCGATGGCAGGCTGCCGAAAAGCCCGGCCTCCTGGTTATAGCAGGGGATGCTGCATGACCCGGCGTGCGCTTCGGCGGGGAAAGCGGGAAAACCATCGCGGTTCAACGCCACAGCCAGAGCTATGTAGAAAATATTCATTTCAACCTTGGCATTCGAAATTTAGTCGAATGTAATGTTTTGGATGCATGATGCGCCGAGGAGAGCGTGGCACATGCAGCAGAACATTCGCATCACATCGCACGTCACGATCGTGCTGACATTGCTGACGGCTCTGACGGCGTTTCTTCTCGCCGGCTTCATGTGGCTTGCCTCCACCAAAGTGGATGATATCGCCTTGACCCGGCAGAAGGGTTACGTCGAGCAGGGCCTCGACGAGCAGGTGAAAGCCGTGCAGCATGAACTGGAAAGCGTCACGACGTGGAATGACGCGGTTCTGCTTGTTTCCAAGGGTGCTCACCAATGGATTGTCGATAATATCGGCACATGGATGCACACCTATTTCAATCATGACCGCACTTATGTCTTCAATGAACGGGACGAACTGGTCTTCGCCATGCGGGACGGGCAGGATATTGCTGCTCTGACCTTCAGCGAGGATGAAAAGCCGGTGGCGGCCTTGCGGGACAATGTCCGTGCGGAGCTGCACAAGCGCATCGAACCCGGCGATGCGGCTCCTCCGGTGATTGCTGGAATCTTCTCCGAGCAGATTCTTGCCATAAGCGGCCGACCGGCGGTCGTCAGCGCAAGGCCGATCGTGCCGAGCACCGATGCAGTCTCGGTCGACCCCGGCAAGGAGTTCATCGCGATTGCCGTGAAATTCCTGGATGCCGGAGCCGTTGCGAAGATCGCCCGCTACGCTCGGATCGAGACGTTGCATTTTACCACCGACCCAGCCGAATCGACCGCGGCCATTCCGGTCATAGCCACGGCCGGCTCCACGCTTGGATACATGGCGTGGCAACCCATCCGGCCAGGCCTGATGCTCATCGAGCAGATCGCCCCGGCGGGCATTGCCGGCATCGTCGTGGCGATGGGCGTCGTGATCTTTCTGGGAAGCGGCCTGCGCAAGACGTCCATCGATCTGTCGGAAAGCCGCCTGGCGCTGATGCGCCATCGCGATCAGCTCGAGGAAACCGTCACACTCCGGACGGCCGAGATCGAGCGCCAGCGGGAGGAGCTGGACAGGCTGCTGGCGCAGGAGCGGCATGTCAACGCCCTGCAGCGTCAGTTCGTCACCATGGCTTCGCACGAATTCCGCACCCCGCTTGCCATCATCGATGCCGCCGCTCAGCGCCTGTCGCGCACCAAAGCCACCCAGAAGCCCGAATATGTGGAAGAGAAGGCAGCTCAGATCCGCTCCGCCGTGCTGCGCATGGTCGACCTGATGGAAAGCATCCTGTCCGCCGGCCGGCTGGAGACTGGCAAGACGACACTGAAGCCCGAACGCCTTTCGCTGGCGGAGCTGATCGAAACCTGCTGCGCCCGACAGGCGGATATCCGCGAATCCCACACGTTTCACAGGGACCTTTCGCATCTGCCGCAGACGATCCTTGCCGATCGTGCGACGATCGAACAGGTCTTCACCAACCTGCTCTCGAATGCCATCAAATATGCGCCCAAGGCGCCGGACATCCATATCCGGAGCTGGACGAAGAACGGCATGTCCTATGTGTCGATCAAGGACGGCGGTATCGGCATGGATGCCGAGGACCTGCCGAAGCTCTTCCAGCCCTATTACCGGGCCCGCAGTGCCACCGGGATTGCCGGCACCGGCATCGGGCTCAACATCGTCAAGCAGATCATCGACCTGCATGGCGGTTCGATCTCGGTCGAGAGCGCGCTCGGCCGGGGAACAACGTTCACGGTAGCGCTCCCCAACAAGGGACCGCTTGCAAATATCATCAAACGAGCAGCTTAGGGAAATACCAGGATGATCACGGTACTATGCATCGACGACGAAGCGGATATTCGCCAGCTCATCGTCGAGGAGCTGACGGACGCGGGATTTGCTACTCTGGAGGCCGCCAACGGCCAGGAGGGGCTGGAGGCCATTCTGACCTATTGGCCTGACATCGTCATCTGCGATATTTCCATGCCGGTCATGGACGGTCATCAGCTGCTGGCCGAAATCCAGATGAACCATGCCGAGCTTTTCAACATCCCTTTCATCCTGCTGTCGGCGCTGACCGACAAGGATAACGTATTGACCGGTCTGCGGGCAGGCGCGGCGGAC
>Ga0209676_1000578_pt1 | contig 55144 bp, 52 predicted proteins | sample AraplaCvi_mLB_r2_FD_184282 | JGI IMG/M metagenome (GOLD analysis project Ga0209676, IMG submission 184282) | Arabidopsis root microbial communities from North Carolina, USA - plate scrape MF_Cvi_mLB_r2 (SPAdes) (version 2) | ecosystem: Host-associated > Plants > Roots > Endosphere | place: USA... | reverse complement strand
CGTGATCGTTCAGAGCACTTGTCGATCGGCCGCGAACCAGCAGCGTGCCCTCGTGCACAGGGCGTCGGGTGCTCCCCGCAGCGAAATAAAGGAGGAGCGAAGCGGGGGACATTCGCGGAGGGGAGTACCCGACGGCCTGTGCACGCACCCCGAACAACAGCGCCCGAATCGCACCCACAAACAAAACCCATGACCACCACCTTCCTCTACAAATCCGACCCCGTGCGAGGCCGCCTGTGGGCCGAAGTGTTCCGCCGCCGCGCACCCGATATCGACTTCCGCATCTGGCCCGACATCGGCGATCCCGCGCAGGTACGCTTTCTCGCCGCCTGGGAGCCGCCGGACGATCTGGCGGCGCGCTTTCCGAATCTCGAAGTTCTGTTCTCCTCGGGCGCGGGCGTCGACCAGTTCGACTTTGCCGCGCTGCCGCCCGTGCTGCCCGTGGTGCGCATGGTGGAGCCCGGCATCGTGGGCGGCATGGTCGAGTACGTGACGCATGCGGTGCTCGGCCTGCATCGCGACATGCCGCAGTACAGGCGCCAGCAGCAAGAAGGGCAGTGGAAGCCGCTGCCGGTGCGGCCCGCGGGTGAACGGCGCGTCGGCGTGCTCGGGCTCGGCTCGCTCGGGCAGGCCGTGCTGGGGCAGTTCGTCGGCATGGGTTTCGATTGCGCGGGATGGAGCCGCTCGCGGCACGCGGTCGACGGCGTGCAATGCCATGCCGGTGCCGACGAGCTGCCGGCCTTTCTTGCGCGCACTGACATCCTCGTGTGCCTGCTGCCGCTGACCGATTCGACGCGCGGCTTCCTCGACGCGCGGCTGTTCTCGATGCTGCCTGCCGGTGCGGGCCTGGTGCATGTGGGCCGCGGCCCGCAGCTCGTCGACACCGACCTGCTGGCCGCGCTTGCCAGTGGCCAGGTCGGCGATGCCGTGCTCGACGTGACCGACCCCGAACCGCTGCCGCCGGCGCACGCCTTCTGGCGCCATCCGCATGTGCAGCTCACGCCGCACATCGCGAGCATGACGCAGCCGCTCAGTGCCGCCGAAGCGGTGCTCGACAACGTGCAGCGCTTCGCCGCGGGCGAGCCCATGGTCGGGCTGGTCGATCGCCAGAAGGGGTACTGAGCGCGAGTTGCCGGAGGCAGGCCGCATGAGCCGCCGCACGATCTGCTGTCGCGGCACGCACAACGGCAGCGTGCTTCGTGCAGAGGCCTCAAAGCAGCACCAGGCCGAGGGTCGCGCATCCTAAGCTGAGGGCATCGAAAGCCTCCTTCGCCACCAGCTTCCTCCGGACACAGCCCATGACGCATCCCACCGCATTGCCTCACCAAGCCGCGCTCGACGCGATCGATCGTGCGCACCTGATCCACCCCGTCTCGCCCTGGCGCGTGCACGAGCAGCGCGGCCCCACCGTGCTGGCCTCGGGCCGCGGCGCCTGGCTGACCGACAGCAATGGCCACGAGCTGCTCGATGCCTTCGCCGGCCTGTGGTGCGTGAACGTGGGCTATGGACAGGAGAGCGTGGTGCAGGCCGCGGCCGAGCAGATGCGCCGGCTGCCCTACGCGACCGGCTACTTTCATTTCAGCAGCGAGCCGGCGATCCGCCTTGCCGAAAAGCTGGTGCAGATCACGCCCGCATCGCTGACCCGCGTGTACCTCACGCTGGGCGGCTCCGAGGCGGTCGATGCCGCCGTGCGCTTCATCGTGCAGTACTACAACGCGACCGGCCGGCCGTCGAAGAAGCATTTCATCGCGCTGGAGCGCGGCTACCACGGCTCGTCGTCCACCGGCGCGGGCCTGACCGCGTTGCCGGCCTTCCACCGAGGATTCGACCTGCCGCTGCCCACGCAGCACTACATTCCTTCGCCGAATCCTTACCGCCAGCCGGACGGGGCCGACGCGCAGTCATTGATCGCCGCATCGGTCGCGGCCCTGCGCGCCAAGGTGGCCGAGCTGGGCGCGGACAACGTGGCCGCGTTCTTCTGCGAGCCGATCCAGGGCTCGGGCGGCGTCATCGTGCCGCCCAAGGGCTGGCTCAAGGCCATGCGCGAGGCTGCGCGCGAGCTCGACATCCTCTTCGTGGTGGACGAGGTCATCACCGGCTTCGGCCGCACTGGCCCGATGTTCGCGTGCGAGGCCGAAGGCGTGGAGCCCGATCTCATGACCATGGCCAAGGGCCTGACCGCCGGCTACGTGCCGATGGGCGCCACGATGATGTCGGAGAAGGTCTATGCCGGCATCGCCGACGGCGTGCCCGAAGGCGCCCTGGTCGGGCATGGCGCGACCTATTCGGCGCACCCGGTCAGCGCCGCGGTCGCGCTCGAGGTGCTGCGGCTCTACGAAGAGGGCGGCGTGCTCGCCAACGGCCAGCGCGGTGCGGCGCACTTTGCGGCCGGGCTCGACGCGCTGCGTACCCATCCGCTGGTGGGCGATGCCCGCCACCGCGGCCTGCTGGGCGCACTGGAACTGGTGAGCGACAAGGCGAGCAAGCGCGGCTTCGACGCATCGCTCGGACTGCCCGAGCGCATCTTCGCCGCCGCCTACCGCAACGGCCTGGTGTTCCGCTCCTTCGGCGATCACATCCTCGGCTTCGCGCCCGCGCTCACCGTCACCGAGGACGAGTTCGCGCAGCTGTTCGCGCGGCTGAGGAAGACGCTCGACGAAGTGCTCGACGCGCCCGACGTGCGCGCCGCACTGGCGGCCTGAACAAACCGGCGCATAAAAGCTCCGCAAGACCGGGCGGCGACGCAGAATCAGACTTTCCTTCTCTCCAGGCACCGCGATGTCAGAAGCTTTCAAGATCGACCGACTCGACCTGCGCATCCTGGCCCAGCTGCAGAAGAACGGGCGCATGACCAACGTCGACCTGGCCGATGCGGTCGGGTTGTCGCCCAGCCCCTGCCTGATCCGCGTGAAGCGGCTGGAGCAAGCCGGCTACATCGCGGGCTACGGCGCGCACCTGCGGCTCGAAAAGCTCGGCGACACGCTGACCGTGTTCACCGAGGTCACGCTGTCGGACCACCACCGCGAGGACTTCGTGCGCTTCGAGGCCGCGATCCGCGAGGTCGACGAGGTGCTCGAATGCCACCTGGTCAGCGGCGGCTACGACTACCTGCTGCGCTTCCTCACGCGCGGCGTGAATCACTACCAGGAAGTGATCGAGGGGCTGCTCGAACGCAACATCGGCATCGCGAAGTACTTCAGCTACATCGTCATCAAGTCGCCGTTCATCAAGACGCACTGTCCGATCGAACGGCTTTTTCCCCACGAGCGCTGACCGGCGCCTTCATCCGTCCATGCCCGAAACCCAGCCTCCCTCTGCTTTGCCCACCCGCTTCGTGCGGCTCGCGGAGACCGACCGGCCCGCGTTGACCCTGCACATCGATGGTGAGGCCCGCACCGCGCTGGCCGGCGACACCCTGCTGGTGGCGCTGCTGAGCAACGGACGGCGCGTGCGCGACAGCGAGTTCGGCGACGGGCCGCGCGCCGGCTTCTGCCTGATGGGCGCCTGCCAGGATTGCTGGGTGTGGACGCCGACGGGCGAGCGGCTGCGCGCCTGCTCGACGCCCGTCGAGGCGGGGATGTCGGTGCTCACGCGGCCGCCCGCGGCTCATTGGCCCGCCACGCCCGACCTGCAGCAGCTGCTGGCGCGCGGCGCCGCGGCGGCCGTGCGGTGAGCGCGATGCCGCCAGCTTCGCCTTCGCCACGCATCGTCGTGGTCGGCACCGGCCCCGCGGGCGTGCGCGCCGCGCAGGCGCTGGTGCGCGCCGGCGTGCGGCCCGTGGTGGTGGATGAAGGCCGGCGCGACGGCGGACAGATCTACCGCCGCCAGCCCGAAGGCTTCAAGCGGCCCTATGCCAAGCTCTACGGCACCGAAGCCGCGAAGGCACAGGCGCTGCACCATGATTTCGATGCACTGCGCGCCCACATCGACTACCGCGGCGAGACGCTGGCCTGGAACGTGAGCGAGGGCGCGCTGCACGTCGTGCATGCCGGCGAACCGCAGGTGCTGCCGTTCGATGCCTTGCTGGTCTGCAGCGGCGCGACCGACCGCCTGATGCCCGTGGCGGGCTGGCACCGCGCCGGCTGCTACAGCCTGGGCGCCTCGCAGATCGCGCTGAAGGCGCAGGCCTGCGCCATCGGTTCGCGCGTGGTCTTCATGGGCAGTGGCCCGCTGCTGTATCTCGTGGCGTCGCAGTACGTGCAGGCCGGCGCGCAGGTGGCGGCGGTGCTCGATACCGCGCCGGCCGCCAAGTCTTGGAGTGCCGTGCGCGGGCTGCTCGCGCGGCCGCGGCTGGCGCTGCGCGGGCTCGCTCTGATCCGCGGGCTGCGCAGTGCAGGTGTGCCGGTGCTGCAAGGCGTGGTGCCGCTCGCCATCGATGGCGACGACAGCCTCGGCGTGCAGGCCGTGGCCGTGCGCGATGCCCAGGGGCGCGAGCAGCGCTTCGCGTGCGATGCCGTCGGCCTTGGCTGGCACCTGCGCGCCGAGACGCAGCTGGCCGATCTCGCGCGCTGCGAGTTCGACTTCGAACCCGTGAGCCGGCAGTGGCTGCCGCGCATCGATGCCGACGGCCGCAGCAGCACGCGCGGCGTGTACCTGGCTGGTGACGGCGTCCGCATCCTCGGTGCCGACGGCGCCGAGGCCGCCGGCCGGCTGGCCGCGCTTGCGGCGCTGGCCGACCTCGGCCATGCGACGGGCCGCGCGCTCTACGACGCGGAGTCCGCCGCGCTGCGCCGCACGCTGGCGCAGATGAACCGCTTCCGCGAAGGACTGGCGCGCGCCTTTCCGTGGCCGCATGCGCAGGCCGCAGCATTGCCCGACGAGGCGGTCGTGTGCCGCTGCGAAGCCGTGACGGCGGGCGAACTGCGCCGCTGCGTCAACGAGATGGACAGCCACGAAGTCAATCGCGCCAAGGCCTTCAGCCGTGTCGGCATGGGGCGCTGCCAGGGCCGCTTCTGCGGCCATGCGTCGGCGGAGATCGTGGCGCAGGCCAGCGGCGTGCCGGTGCAGCTGGTGGGCCGCCTGCGTTCGCAGGCGCCGGTCAAGCCATTGATGATGAATACGCGCGAGGTGAGTCCATGAGCGAAACCACCCACACCGACGTGCTGGTGCTCGGCGGTGGCCTGATGGGCACCACCGCCGCCTTCTTCCTGCGCCGCCAGCACGGCCTGTCGGTCACGCTGCTCGAGCGCGAACTGGTCGGCCGCCAGGCCAGCGGCACCAACTTCGGCAACGTGCGCCGCCAGGGCCGCGTGCTGGCGCAGATGCCGCTGGCCAACCGCGCGCGCGCCGTCTGGGGCCGCGTGAACGAACTGCTCGGCGAGGACCTGGAGTTCGTGCCCTACGGCCACCTGCGCGTCTGCTACACCGAGCAGCAGGCCGCGGTGCTCGAGCAGCACGCGAGAGACGTGAAGCCGCTGGGCCTCGACCTGGAGCTCTTCAGCGCCGCGCAGCTGCGCAAGCGCTGGGGCATCTTCGCGCCCGAGGTGGTGAGCGGTTCGCTGTCGCCGAACGACGGCCATGCCAATCCGCGCCTGGCCGGACCGGCCTTCGCGCGGGCGGCGCGGCGCGCGGGCGCGAATATCGTCGAGCATGCCGAGGTGATGAAGGTCGAGCGTGACGGCGGGGGCTTCGCGGCGCACACCGCGGACGGCCGGCGCTTTCGCGCGCCGCAGCTGCTCGTGGCCTGCGGCGCCTGGTCGAACCGCATGGCCGAGCAGTTCGGCGAGCCCGTGCCGATGGAGGCGCGCGGACCGCAGATGGGCGTGACCGAGCCGCTGCCCTATGCGATCGGTCCGTCGATCGGCGTCTCCTCGCCGATCGAGCAGGAGGGGATGTACTTCCGCCAGATCTCGCGCGGCAACATCGTCTTCGGCGGCGGCTTCAAGGGGCCGGCGCACGCCGACCGTATCCGCGCCTACGTCAAGCCCGACAACGTGCTGCGCCAGATGCGCGAACTGCGCCGCGTGGTGCCGGCGTTCGAACACGTGCAGCTGATCCGCGTGTGGAGCGGCATCGAGGGCTACATGGCCGACTGGCAGCCGGTGATGGGCCCCAGCGCCCGCGTGCCTGGCCTGCACTACGCCTTCGGCTTCTGCGGCGAGGGCTTCGCGATCAGCCCCGGCGTGGGCGAGACCATGGCCGAGCTGATCGCCACCGGCCGCACGTCGACGCCGATCGAGAGCTTCTCCATCGGGCGCTTTGCGGCGGATTCGCAGAAACGGGCGGCTTGAAAGAAGCGATCGCCGGCATGACCGGCGATCGCGCCAGACTCAGAGACCGACCAGCGCCGGCAGGCCACCGATGTCGGAGATCTCGGTCGTGCCGTAGGCTGGAACACCGGGTTCGTGCTTGCGATTGACGAAAGCCTTGTCCTTGATGCCCACGTCGCGCGCCGACATGTGGTCGTAGCGCATCGACGACGACACGTGCAGGAAGTCTTCCGGCTTCGCATTCAACGAGTCGATCATGTATTCGAAGGCGCGCAGGCGGGGCTTGTAGGCCTTGGCCTGCTGCGCCGTATAGACCCGGTGGAAGGGCACGCCGAGCAGCTTCACGTTGTGCACGAGCTGCGCGTCCATGGCGTTCGAGATGATCACCAGCGGGATCTTGTCGGCGATCCTGGCCAGGCCCGCCGTCACGTCCGGGTGCGGGCCCCAGGTGGGCACGGCGTTGTAGATCTCCGAGACGTCGGCCTCGCGAAACGGCACGCCCCAGCGGTTGCAGGTGCGCAGGACCGAGTTGTAGACGACGTCGTAGTAGGGCTGCCAGTCGCCCAGCACCTCGTCGAGCCGGTAGGCCGCGAAGTCCTGGCAGAACTGTTCGATGTTTTCCGGGCTGACGCGGTCGGCGAAGAGCCTGCGCGCCATCGGTGCCATCTGGAAGTTAGTGAGGGTGCCGTAGCAATCGAAGCTGATGTACTTGGGCCGGAAGACAGTGGTCATGGAAGCTCCTTTTGAGAATTCGAAACGCGACATTGGGATGGATCGATGGTATGCAGCGTGCTCTCGGGTTCAGTACCGATTTGCCCCGCCGAATCAGGACGCTGAGCCTTTTTGCACCAGGGTTTTGGCATAAATCCGCATGCGGCTTGCGAAGCGCCGCCGGCCTCAATAGCCCCGGTTGCGGTCCACCACATCACGCAGTCCTTCGCCGCGCAGATGGCTGCGCAGGTTCGCGAGCATGATGGGCGCGGCCGTGTCGGGCTGGGTCATGCTGGCGACGTGCGGCGTGACGAGCACGCGTGGATGGCTCCAGAAGCGATGCTCCGGTGGCAAGGGTTCGGGGTCCGTCACGTCGACGATGGCGCGCGACAGATGGCCGCTGTCGAGCGCTGACAGCAGCGCCGCCTGGTCGAGATGCCCACCCCTGCCGACATTGATGACGCTCGCGCCGCGAGGCAGGGCGGCGAAGAGCCGCGCGTCGAGGATTCCGCGCGTTGCATCGGTGAGCGGCAGCAGGCAGACAAGGACGTCGCACTGGCCGAGGAATTCATCGAGCGTGTGCTCGCCCGCATGGCAGGCGACGCCCGCGATGTTCTTTTGCGAGCGGTTCCAGCCGCGCAGGCGAAAGCCGAAGGCCGAGAGCCGCTGCAGCACGGCCTGACCCAGCACCCCGAGTCCCATGACGCCGATCGTGCGGCTCGAGGCGGGCGGCACCTCGAGCGGATTCCAGGTGCCCGAAGGCTGCATCGCGACATAGTCGAAGAAGTCGCGGTGCAGTGCGAGGACCGTCAGCGTCACGTACTCGACCATGCCGTCCACGATGCCCGGCTCTACCATGCGCACGATCTGTACGTGCTCGGGAACGGACGGCAGGTCGATATGGTCGATGCCTGCGCCCGAGGAGAACAGCACCTTCAGGTTCGGCAGCGATGCGATGAACCCGGCGGGCGCGGCCCAGGACACCAGGTATTCGATCTCTTCGAGATCGCCGGCATCGGGCCAGGTACGGAAGTCGATGTCGGGCGCGTTGTCCTTGAAGAAGCTCGCCCAGGCCGCTGCGCGCGCGGCGTCGGACCGGTAGAGCACGCTCATGGCTTTCTCCGTTCCATGCGAGTCACCAGCCGCCGACCCAGCCGTCGAAGAGGCCTTCGGGCAGGTTGTCGGTGCTGGCGCCGAGCAGGAAGTCGAAGTCGCAGCCCTTGTGCGCCTGCTCGACATGGTTGTTGTAGAGCTTGCGATAGCCGCGCACATGCACCTCTTCGCGCGCGGCCCATGCGGCGCGGCGCTTGTGCATCTCTTCATTGCTGACCAGCAGGTCGAGGCGGCGCCGGGCGACGTCCAGCTCGATCATGTCGCCGGTCTGCACCAGGGCCAGAGGGCCACCGACCGCCGCTTCCGGCGAGACGTGCAGGATGGCCGTGCCGTAGGCCGTACCGCTCATGCGCGCATCCGATATCCGGACCATGTCGCGGATGCCGCGCTCCATCAGGCGGCGCGGAATGGGCAGCATGCCCCATTCGGGCATGGCCGCGCCCTTGGGGCCGACATTGCGAAGCACGAGGATGCTGTTCTCGTCAATCCCGAGCGCCGGGTCGTCGATCGTGTCCGCCAGGGACTGCACATCCTCGAACACGACCGCGCGTCCCTTGTGCTGGAACAGTGCAGGATCGGCCGCGGCCGACTTGATGACCGCGCCGTCGGGCGCCAGGCTGCCCTTGACGACGATCAGGCTCTCGCCCGGCCGAACGGGCCGGTGGCGCGGCCGGATGACGTCGTCGTCGGTGATCTCGGCGGCGTCCGCGATCTCACCGATCGTTCGGCCTTCGATCGTGCGCGCATCCAGATGAAGCAGCGGCAACAGTTCCTTGAAGAGGCCGGGCACGCCGCCGGCCATCATCAGCCGTTCGGTCAGGTGCTTGCCGGCGGGCTGGACGTTGGTGATCAACGGAACCCTGCGGGCGATCTCGTCGAAGCGGTCGAGTTGCAGCGGCACTCCCACGCGCCCCGCCAGCGCCAGCAGATGGATGACGACGTTGGTCGAGCCGCCGATCGCACACAGCAGGCTGATGGCGTTGTCGAACGCGCGGTGGTCCAGGATGTCCTTGGGTGTCGGTCCGCCCGAGCGCGCCAGGTCGACGGCGCGGCGGCCCACCTGCTTGGCGAACTGGCCGCGGCGCGCGTCGGTGGACGGCACCAGGCTCGAGCCGGAAAGCGCCAGTCCCAGCGCCTCGGTGACGATCGACATGGACGAGGCGGTTCCCATCTCGGCGCAGTGACCCGGCGAGCCCATGACGTTGCGCTCGAAGGTCTCGAACGCCTTGTCGGGCACGGCACCCGCGCGCATCTGGTCGACGAATTTCCATACCCCGTTCGCGGTCGCCAGCTCGCCGCCGGCCATCGACCGCGGCGTGGCCGGCCCGCTGTTGAGAACGATCGCGGGCACATTGGCGCTCGCAGCGCCCATCAGGAGGCCGGGCTGCGTCTTGTCGCAACCGCTCAGCAGCACCACGGCATCGAGCGGATAGGCGCGGATGGTTTCCTCGGCCTCCATGGCCAGCAGGTTGCGGAAGGGAAAGGAAGTCGGCTTGATCAGGTTCTCGCTGATCGACATCATCGGAACCTCGAGCGGAATGCCGCCCGCTTCCAGGATGCCTTCCCGCACCTTCACCGCGAGCGTGCGCAGGCTGAGGTTGCACGGGTTGAGATCGGACCAGGTGTTCAGGATGCCGACCACCGGCCGCTGCATGAGGTCGTCCCGCGTCCAGCCGTCCATTGCGAGCGTCGACCGGTGGATGAAGCCGGGGAGGTCGTTCTTGCGGAACCACCGGGCGCTGCGCAGTTGCGCGCCTTCGTTTTCGTCCATGCTCAGCGCCCCGCCTCGACCGCATCGGCCAGTTCGGCCAGCGTATGGAAGTGATGGTTGGGCACGGTGTGCTTCGACTCGATGGTGCCGCCGGAGCCCTTCTGCGCGTGGCGGCGCTCGATCCAGCAGGTGGCGATGCCGAGCTGCTTCGCGATGCCGATGTCGTGGTACTGGCTTTGCGCCACGTGCAGGTTGTCGGCCTGCTTGAACCCCCACGCGCCTTCGAAGCGGCCGCGGGCGTAGGCGAAGTAGCGCGCGTCGGGCTTCTCGCACAGTGCATCGTCGCAGCTCAGCAGCATGTCGAAGGGCGAGCCCAGGGTCTTGTCGAAATGCGCCAGCGCCCAGGCCTGCGCATTGGTCATCGTCACCAGCTTGAAGCGCTTGCCGAGCCGCTTCAGCGCTTCCACCGAATCGGGGAACGCGGGCCACTCGGCAACCGAGTCGCGCAGGCCCTTCGCAATGGCCTCCGTGTCGGGCAGGCCCAGCGCGGGGGCGATGGCGTGCCAGCAGCGCTCGAGGTCGTCGGGGTACCAGCCGGCGCTGCCATCGGCGCGGGCTCGCCGGTAGGCGGCGAGGAAGTCGTCATCGCTCACATCGGCATCGGGCGCCGCGCTACGCAGGTAGGCGAGCATGCCGCCCTCGAAGTCGATCAGCGTGCCGACGACGTCGAAGGTGAGGACCTTGAAATCTTGCAGTGACATGGGAAAGCTCCAGGGATGAAGAGAGAGTTCATCGAGCATAGGAGCGCTCCCTGCCTGCGCAGGCCCGAACTGGGGCCGCGCTACGGCACAGGATGTCGTTGTCGGCGCCGGGCCGGCATCTTCTTGCGCGGGCGGTTCAGTTCCCGCCGGCGTGGCCCTTGTGTTGCGGCAGGTCGTCCGTGATCGTGAACCACGGCGCCTTCGAGCCGACGAAGATGTGCGCGCTCGGCCGGACGGTGGGCGTGTCGACCAGCGTGCCCAGCGTGACGTGCACGAACTGCCCGTCGCGCACGACCGAGCACAGCAGCGAGCCGCACTTCGCGCAGTGCAGGTCGCCCGCGTCAGGCTTGCCGTAGATCGTGATGCCGTCCTCGCCCTGCGTGATGGCGAACTTGCCGCGCTCGATGCCCGCGAAGGGCTTGAAGGCCGAGCCGGTCGCGCGCCGGCAATCGGAGCAGTGGCAGTTCAGCGCGTAGGCAAATTCATCCGCCACCGCGTAGTGGACCGCGCCGCACAGGCATCTGCCGGCGAGCATGCGCGGCCGGGAGTTCAACCCGCCAGGCCCACGAACACGTTCTGCACGTCGTCGTTCGCGTCGATGGCCGCGAGGAAGGTTTCGACTTCTTCCAGCGCCTCGGCGCTCAGGCTCGCCGGATCGATCGGGTTCTTGGGCTTGTAGCCCAGCTTGGCCGACAGCACGGTGAAGCCTTGCGCGGGCAGGGCGCGGCTCACGAGGTCCAGATCGGTGGGGTCGGTGAGGAAGACGGCGGGGTGGTCCTCGCCGGCCGGTTCGAAGTCTTGCGCGCCGGCTTCGATGGCGGCCACTTCGGGGTCGGCGTCGGGCCTGGCGGGTTCGGCTTCGATCATGCCGACGTGGTCGAAGTCCCACGACACGGAGCCCGAGGTGCCCAGCTGGCCCTTGCGGAACAGCACGCGCATTTCAGGCGCGGTGCGGTTCACGTTGTCGGTCAGGCACTCGACCATCACCGGCACGCGGTGCGGCGCGAAGCCTTCGTAGATGACGTGCTCATAGTGAACGGACTCGCCCGTGAGGCCCGCGCCTTTCTTGATGGCGCGGTCGAGCGTGTCCTTGGGCATCGAGACCTTGCGGGCCTGCTCCACCACCAGCCGCAGGCGCGCGTTGGAGGCCGGGTCGGCACCGCTGCGCGCGGCCACCAGGATTTCCTTGACGAGCTTGCTGAACAGCCGGCCCTTGGCGTTGGCTGCCAGATCCTTGTGCTTTGCTTTCCATTGAGCGCCCATGTCTGTTTCCTTGAATGTGTGTTGCGGCCGTGTCTGGCAGGCTCTTGGCTCTTTGCAGAAAGAAGGGCTGGATGACCGGATCGGGGCGACTACTGTAGCCTTCTTCCCATGACCTCTTCACGAGCCACACCGTACTCCACGCCGTTCGAGTCAGGCAACGGCAACCAGACCACCACCTGGGCGGAATGCATCGCCTTCTACGAGCAGCTGGCCAGGGATTTCCCCGGCGTGCTGCACTGGGGCGAGATCGGCACTTCGGACACCGGCGCTCCGCTCCATGCGGGCGTGGTCACGGCCGACGGCGTGTTCGACCGCGAAACGCTCAAGCGGCAGGGCCGCCCCGTGTTCTTCAACAACAACGGCATCCACCCCGGCGAGCCCGAGGGCATCGACACCTGCATGGCGCTGGTGCGCGACTTCTGCACGCAGCCTGAGAGGCTGGCCGCGCTGGGCAAGACGGTGTTCCTCTTCATCCCGGTCTACAACGTGGACGGCTGCATCAACCGCCAGGACACCTCGCGCGTGAACCAGCTCGGCCCCGAGTCGTTCGGTTTCCGCGGCAACGGCCGGCATCTCGACCTGAACCGCGATTTCATCAAGTGCGACAGCCTCGCCGCGCAGGTGTTCAACAAGTTCTTCACCGCGTGGGACCCGGACGTGATGGTCGACACCCACACCTCCAACGGCGCGGACTACAGCTACACCATGACGCTGATCCCGACCCAGCCAGACAAGCTGGGCGGCGGGCTGGGACAGTTCCTGCGCGAGAGCATGCTGCCGGCGATCTACGGCGGCATGGACCGGCGCGGCTGGCCAACCTGCCCGTACGTGAACCTGCTGGCCGAGACGCCGGACGACGGCATCGAGGATTTCCTCGACCTGCCACGCTTTTCCACCGGCTATGCCGCGCTGCACCACACCATCGGCTTCATGCCCGAGACCCACATGCTCAAGCCCTTTGCCGACCGCGTGGCTGCCATGCGGACGCTGGTCGAGGTGGTGCTGGAGTTCACCGTGGGGCATGCGGCGCGCATTCAGGAACTGCGCCGCGAGGCCCGGGCCGCCGCGGCGCAACAGGCGCGCTGGCCGCTGGTATGGCACAACGACCGCAGCCGGCCGGCGAGCCTGCGCTTCAAGGGCTATCGCGCGGTTCGCACGCCCAGCCAACTGGGTACTTATGAGCGCCTGGCCTACGACCGCGGCCAGCCTTGGGAGAAGGACATCGTGCACTTCGACCGCTGCGTCGAAGTCGCGTCCGTCACCGCGCCCAAGGCCTATCTCGTGCCCCGGGCCTGGCGCGAAGTGATCGAGCGGCTGGCGTGGAATGGCGTCGAGTTGCAGCGTCTCGAAGCGGACCGGCTGTTCGATGCGGCGCGCGTGTATCGCATCCAGAGCGTGGCCTCCCGTGCGAACGCCTACGAAGGGCACATGTTCCATGACGAGGTGGTGCTCGCAGCGCACTCCGAGGCCTTCCAGGCGCATGCGGGCGACGTGTGGGTACCGCTGGACCAGGCCAATGCCCGCTACGTGGTCGAGACGCTGGAGCCCGAAGCCCACGACAGCTTCTTCCGCTGGGGCTTCTTCAACAGCGTGCTGGAGAAGAAGGAGAACTTCTCGGCCTACGTCTTCGAGGACACCGCGCTTCGGATGCTGGAGGAAGAACCCGCGCTGAAGCGGCAGTTCGAGCAATGGAAGGCCGATCACCCCGACAAGCTGTCCGATCCGCAAGCGGTACTGGGTTTTCTCTTCGCCCACGGACAGCGCCATGCGGAGCCCGGGTGGCGGCGCTATCCGGTGGTGGCGTTGATGGCTTCCTGAGCGGCACAGAGCGCGACAGGAGCAAGTTTTTCCAAGTCCTGGAAGCGGGGCGTCCTTATGCTGCAGTCATTCCACAACGCCTTCGGGCCATCGCACATGCATTCCTCCGAATCGTCACGGCAGCAAGCCGACATCTTTCATCGCCTGCACGCCGGGCCCGACCCATTGGTGCTGGTGAACGCCTGGGACGCCGCCAGCGCCCGCATCGTCGAGCGCGCCGGGGCCACGGCCATCGGCACCACCAGCGCGGGCATGGCCTGGTCGCTCGGCTACGCGGACGGCGAGCGCATGCCGGCCAGCGAGTTGCTCGCGGCCTGTGCGCGCATCTGCCGCGTGGCGGGCGTGCCGGTGAGCGTCGACATCGAAAGCGGCTTCGGCGACAGCGCGCAGGCGGTGTGCGGCGTGGCGGGCGCGCTGATCGACATGGGCGCGGCCGGCATCAACATCGAGGACGGCACGCGGCCGGGCACGCGCGAGCTGGCGTCGCCGGAGGTGTTGTGCGAGCGCATCGCCGCCATCCGCAAGCTGGATGCACGCTTCTTCATCAACGCGCGCACCGACGCCTACTTCGTGCCCTGGGACGACCCGGCGGCGCGCTTCGAGGAGGCGAAGCGCCGCGCGCGGCTCTACGCGGCGGCGGGTGCCGACGGCATCTTCGTGCCAGGCATGTCCAGCCTCGAAGAGATCGCCGGCATGGCCGGTGCGGTGAGCCTGCCTGTGAACGTGTACGCGGGCTATGCCGGTGCGCCGCCGGCCGAGGGCTTTGCGCGTGCCGGCGCGCGGCGCATCAGCCTCGGCTGCGGCCCGCTGCAGTCGGCGCTGGGGCTGGTCGGCCGCATCGCCAGGGAGGCCTTCGAGCATGGCCGCTTCGGCGCGATGGGCGAGGGCATGCTGTCGGTCGGCGAGATCAACGGGCTCTTCGTCGCCACGCCCTGAGCCCGGCGCCGCAAGGGCGCGTTCGGGTACAGTGGGCGCCCCTTGCCGCAGCCGACCCCGCCCGAACCCGATTCCCCGCACAGCATCCGCCTCGAAGCGGTGACGCTGGTGCGCGGCAGCCAGCATGTCTTCGAGGGGCTGACGCTCCACCTGCAGGAGGCGCGCATCGGCCTGATCGGCGACAACGGGGCGGGCAAGAGCAGCCTGTTTCGTCTGATCAGCGGGCTCGACCAGCCGCAGCAGGGCCGGGTGGTCGTGCATGGCTGCGACACGCAGGCCGACCGCAGGCAGCTGTCGAAGCACGTGGGGCTGATGTTCCAGAACCCCGACGACCAGATCATCTTTCCGACCGTGGCCGAGGAGCTGGCCTTCAGCCTCACCGCGCGCGGCGAAACGCGGCAGGCCGCGCGGCAGCAGGCGCGCGAATTTCTTGCGCGGCGCGGGCTCGAGGCCTGGGCCGCTCGCGCCGTGGGCGAGCTGAGCCAGGGGCAGCGCCAGCAGGTGTGCCTGCTGGCCTTGCAGATCAGCGAGCCCGCCACGCTGCTGCTCGACGAGCCCTTCGCCAGCCTCGACCTGCTGAGCCAGGCGCGGCTGGCCGCGCAGCTCGACGCCAGCGATCACCAGATCCTCGTGTCCACGCACCTGCTCGAACACGTCTACGACTTCGAGCGCGTGCTGTGGCTCGAACAGGGCAGAGTGCGCGCCGACGGGCCGGGCCGCGAGGTGTGCGAGGCCTATGCCGAGAACGTGCGCGAGCGCGCCGCGTCGGAGCGGGGCCGCCGTGCGTAGCCTGTACTCGGAGCAGCCGACGTGGATGCATGCGATCGCGGCGTGGGTCAAGCTCGCGCTGCTGTCGGTGTGCGGCACGCTGCTGGTGCTGGTCGAACGGCCGGTGCACCTGGCCGTCGCATGTGCGGTGGTGCTGCTGATCTTCGGCTCGCTCGGACCGCCCGCGTGGCGCCGCGTGCGCATGCTGCTCGGCGTGGCGATCGCCGGCGGGATGATCGTCGGCTTCCACTGGGCGATGGGCACGACCCCGCTCGGCGTGGCCAGCGCGCTGCGCCTTGCCAGCGCGGCCACGCTGGCGCTGATGCTCACGCTGACCACGCGCTTCGAAGACCTGCTGGCGGTGCTCGAGGCCGTGCTGCACCCGTTGCAGCGCTTCGGTGTGCCGACCGAGCGGATCGCGCTCGGCCTTGGCCTGATGCTGCGCTTCGCCGAGAATTTCTACGTGCAGTGGCAGCGCCTCGACGATGCCTACCGCGCGCGCGCAGGCCACGGCGGCGGCCTGCGGCTGCTGGCGCCGCTGACCATCCGCACGCTGCAGACGGCGGAGCGCGTGGCCGATGCGCTGGCCGCTCGGCTCGGGCGCTGAACTCCGGTCCTATTCTTCGAAAGCAATCGCCATGACCACCACCACAGGCTCCCTCACTTCGTCCCGCTCGCTGTCGTACATCGCTCTGTTCGCGGCGCTGATGGCGGTGTTCGGCCTGATCCCGAAGATCGACCTGCCGTTCGGCGTGCCGATCACGCTGCAGTCGCTGGGCGTGATGCTGGCGGGCTGCCTGCTGGGGCCGCGCCGCGGCTTCCTGGCCATCGCGCTGTTCCTGCTCGCGGTGGCGCTGGGCCTGCCGCTGCTGCCTGGCGGCCGAGGCGGCCTGAGCGTGTTCGTGGGGCCGACGTCGGGCTTCCTGTTCGGCTGGATGTTCGGCGCCTTCGCCTGCGGCCTGCTGATGCGCCTTGCGGTGCGCCGCATGGCCGGCGCCACGGGCCTGCCCCTGCTGGCGGCGGCCTTCCTGTCGTCGGTGGTCGGCGGCATCTTCGTGATCTATGCCTTCGGCATCGTCGGGCTGTCGTCGGTGGCCCACATGCCGCTGCCGAAAGCGGCGCTGGCCATGCTGGTCTTCATTCCCGGCGACCTGATCAAGTGCGGCCTCTGCGCGATGCTCGTGCAGACCGTGATGCGCGGCATGCCGGGCTGGCGGCTCGACCGCGACTGACCTGATCGATCTAGGGCCGCTTGAATATGGTGGCCGAGAGGTAGTCCTTGCGCGGGCCGCGCACCGCGTGGCGGATCGTGAAGGAGCCGTCCGGCAGAAAGCGGTAGCCGCTGTCGTAGGTGTCGGGTGTGCACAGGTGAGTGGCCGACCCCGCGAGCACATCGCCGTCGCACACGATGCCGACGGCATGGAACAGGCGCGGCGGGCTCTCGGCAAAGTGCACCGCGAATCCCCCGGGAATGCGCTCGAAGAAGTATTCGCGGTGCCCGTCGAACTCCTTGCCGTCGGCCAGCCGGATCCGGCCCTCTTCGCGGTACTTCAGCATTCCCGTCTCGAGCGGCGTGAACACCGCGACGCCGCTCATGGAGGCCTGGCCCTCGATGGTCCGCTCCAGGTCCCACGCGCCTGCCAGCCTGTCGAAGACGGTGTCCGCAGTGCCCCAGGCCGACAGGGGCGGGAGGGGTGGAAGAGGGGCGGCGGGCTCGCGCATGCAAAGACTCTACGGCAAGCCGCGATCTCCTCCGGAAACGGGAGATTGTTTCCAACATGTGAACGCCGTGGTTCTGTTTGCTAAGGGTTTTTACTTAGATAACGGCGCACAATTCATCTCACAGACCGGCCCCCAAGCCGATCTGGGTGAACAGGGCCCCCGAGCGAGGTGGCCGCCCCCCGAAGGGACGGTGACCCACCCAAGACCGGTTCGAAATCATCCAAGTGCAAAAGAACTGAAACGAATTGAAGGACATCCAAATGACCGCCTCGAAGCTCCTCTCCGCTATCTCCATCGCCCTGCTGGCCGCTGCCGGCGCCGCTCACGCTGAGTCGTACGAAGGCGTGCACCAGCTGACCTCGGCCGCCAGCCGCGCCGACGTCGCCGGCCAGGCCGTGGTTGCTGCCCACAGCGCCAACCCCTACGCCACCGGCGCCGATGCCGGCCCGGCCCGCGTGATCGTCTCGACCGTCAGCCGCGCCGCCGTTCGCGCCGATGCCGTGGCCGCCGCGCACAGTGCCGATCCGTATGCCGAAGGCGCTTCCGCCGTTGCGGCACCGGTCTTGGCCAGCACGGTGGACCGCGCCGCGGTGCGTGCCGCCGCCCGCGCTGCGGCCCGCGGCGACAGCCTGCCGCTGTAATCCGCCGCGACAGCCTGCTGCCAGGCGAAAGACAGAAACCGGGCCATGCGTTTGCATGGCCCGGTTTTTTTTTGGCCGACTCAAGCCGAAGGCAGTTCCCGCAGCGCCGCCACGAGGAAGGGCGGGCCGCCGGGCAGCGCCGCGTCGTGCAGCGTGACGAACCATTGCGCCGCGCCTTCGTGCGCCGGGCCCGCGCGCAGCGTCCACGCATAGACCCGCCGGCTGCCGTGCGCATCGTCGGCGGCTTCGCAATGCGCCACCGTTTCGTCGCGGCACTCGTCCACCAGCACGGCGTGGCCGTCGTGGTCGTGGCGGATCGCGCGCTGCATCAGGCGCACGCCGATGCGCTCCGGCGCCGCGGTGCGTTCGCCGTCCCGTGCGGGCGGCACCGTCGCGCGCAGGCGCTGGTCCAGCGGCATGTCCGCGCGGAAGCCTTCGCCGCGTTCAAGCGACATGTTTTCGAGTGCCACGCGCACGCGGCGGCGCTCGCGCGGCGTGGTCACGAGGAACATCACCGTCGACACCGAGAAGATGCCGAAGAACGGCAGCCCCACCAGCAGCCAGAGCCATTGCCAGCCGCCGCGCAGCGACCACGTGATGGCCTGGAAGCCGAACACGGCCATGAAAGCCAGCACCGCCAGCGCGACCAGCCATGCGATCCAGTCGGAGAACGGCTTCTGCATGCGCTCGGTGGCCTGCGGCGCGTCGGAGCACCATTCGGTGGGCACGTGCTCGTCGAAGGGCGGCAGCCCGGCCACGCGAGGGTGGGCGATCAGGTCGATGGAAGGATGGCGCTGCGGCATGAAGAGCCGCCGAGCATAGCCAGCCGCAGGGGGCCGCGTTGCATTGCCTTGTCCTGGCGCATCCTTCATGATGGCGCGGCGCGGAAGGGGTGGCCGCAGGGGCTCATGCTTTCGCATTACTGCGCCGTCCTGATGCGGTGGGCGAAAATAAACCGCTCCCGCCAGCAGACAAACAAGAAAGCACGATTCGTCGCCGCCGATGCGGCAACCCAACACGCATGGCCCTCACTCTCGATCCTGAAGACACACGCGGACGCATCCACGATCTCGTGTGGAGCGGCTTCCATCCCGATGCCGACATCGAATGGATGATCACCGACGAGTACCTTGATCCGGACGAGCTCTCCGCCGAGGACCGCGCCTGGGTGAAGGCCGAGGCCGCACGCGCCTGCGCCGCCAAGCGCGCGGCCGAATCCGGGTGGCCCGCGCAGACCGAATACGACCGGCTCGAAGCGGTTTTCGCGCAGCTGCGCGGCGAGAAGATCATTGCGCTGCATCGCGCGGGCAACACGCTGGCCGACGGCCACGACGATGTGCGCGAGCAGTGGCGCGCCGCGGGGCGGCTGGCTTCGGGCATTCGCGGCTGCTGCTTCTATCACTCGCAGGACCTCGACACCGCGGTGCGCACCGGCCGCCTGCGCCTGGCCTTCAGCGGCGGCATGATCCCCGAGATCGAACAGCGCGAAGCCAACACCGTGGTGGTGGGCTACCGCATCGTGGAGCTGCTGCGCGCGGCCGGCTTTGGCGCGCATTGGAGCGGCAACGTCGACGAGCGCATCGAAGCCGACCTCGGCCAATGGCGCAAGCGGAGCCCCGGCGCGTGAGCGTGATGACGCCATACCCAACCGAATAGCCCCTCGCGCGACGGCTTTGGCGGTTCACGCCATGATCGCGCCATGATTCCGTTATCGATCCTCGACCTTTCCCCGATCACCGAAGGCAGCGACGCCGCGCAGTCGTTCCGCAACTCGCTCTCGCTGGCGCAGCATGGCGAGAAGCTGGGCTACACGCGCTACTGGCTGGCCGAGCACCACGGCATGCCGGGCATCGCGAGCGCGGCCACTGCGGTGCTGCTGTCGTACGTGGGGGCAGGCACATCGACCATCCGCATCGGCGCCGGCGGCGTGATGCTGCCGAACCATTCGCCGCTCGTGATTGCAGAGCAGTTCGGCACGCTGGAGTCGCTGTACCCGGGGCGCATCGACCTCGGCCTCGGGCGCGCACCGGGCTCCGACCAGCGCACCGCGCGGGCCTTGCGGCGCAACCTCGAATCGGACGCGGACCAGTTTCCGCAGGACGTGATCGAGCTGATGGACTTCATGTCGAAGGCGCCGCAGCAGCCGGTGCGTGCCGTGCCCGGAGCGGGGCTCGAAGTGCCGGTATGGATTCTCGGTTCGAGCACCTTCGGCGCGCAGCTCGCGGCGCACCTGGGCCTGCCCTATGCCTTCGCCTCGCACTTCGCGCCGCAGCAGATCATGCAGGCCATCCAGATCTACCGCGAGACCTTCAAGCCGTCGGCGCAGCTGCAGAAGCCGTACGTGATGCTGGGCTTCAACGTGTTCGCGGCGGACACCGATGCCGAAGCGGAGTTCCGCGCCACCTCGTGGCAGCAGGCTTTCGTGAACCTGCGCAGCGGCCGGCCGGGGCGCTTGCCGCCGCCGGTGGAAAACTACCGCCAGAAGGTCGGGCCGGCGGAGAACGCATTGCTCGACTCCGTGCTGTCGTGCTCCGCGGTGGGTTCGGTCGACACGGTGAAGAAGGGCGTCGAGGCATTCGTGGCGCGCACCGGTGCCGACGAACTCATGATCACCTCGCAGGTGTTCGACCACGCGGCCCGGCTGCGCTCCTACGAGCTGCTGGCCGAAGCATTCGGACAGAAGAAGCGGTAAGCAGCCGCGGCTGCTACACAGCCCGCTTGCGGGCTTCCTCGTCGACGAGATCCTTCTTCGAGAGCTTGCCCACCGGCGTCTTGGGCAGCTCGGCGCGGATCTCCAGCGCGCCGATCATCTCGTGCTTGCCGAGGCGGTCCTTCAGGAAGGCCTTGAGCGCATCGAGCGTCAGTTCGGGCGCGCCTTCCTTCAGCTTCACGAAGGCCTTGGGCGACTGGCCGCGGTACTCGTCGGGGATGCCGATCACGCAGACCTCGGCCACCGAGGGGTGCTCGTATACCGCCTCTTCCAGTACACGCGGATAGACGTTGTAGCCGCCGCACAGCAGCATGTCCTTGGTGCGGTCGACGATGTAGAGGTAGCCGTCGGAGTCCATCTTCGCGACGTCGCCGCTGCGGAAGTAGCCGTCGGCCGTCATCGATTCGGCCGTGGCCCTGGGGTTGTTCCAGTAGCCCTTCATCACGTTCGGGCCCTTGATGCAGAGCTCGCCAGCCTCGCCGAAGGTGGTGACGTCCTTCGACGGATCGTCCAGGCTCACGAGCTTGATGCGCACCTGAGGCAGCGGCATGCCGCACGAGCCTGCCTTGCGCAGGCCGCGTGCGGGCGTGAAGGTGCCCACGGGCGAGGTCTCGGTCATGCCCCAGCCCTCGTTGAGGTGGCAGCCGGTGAGCTCGAAGAAGCGCTGCTCCACTTCCACCGGCAGCGGCGCCCCGCCGGAGCCGCAGAACTTGAGCGAGCGCAGGTCCATCTCCTTCGCCTTGGGGTGCGAGAGGATGGCGGTGTACATCGTCGGCACGCCGGGGAACACGCTGATCCGGCTGGCGGCGAGCTCGTTCATCACCGCGTCGACATCGAAGCGCGTGTGCAGCACCAGCGCCGCGCCCAGGCGCACGCCGAGCAGCATCGCGGCGCTAAGCGCGAAGATGTGGAAGAGCGGCAGCACCACCAGGAAGCGCTCGGTGCCCTCGGCCAGGATGGGCGGATCGCCCTTTGTCGACTCGTAATACTGCGCCGAGGCCGACGTGAGGTTGGCGTGCGTGAGCATCGCGCCCTTGGGCAGGCCGGTGGTGCCGCCGGTGTACTGGAGCACCACGATCTCTTCGGCGAGGTCGCCCAGCGGGTAGGTCTTGTGCGCGCCCTCGCTTTTCAGCAGCTCGGTGAAGCGCACGTGGCGGTCGTCCACGGGCACGGAGGCGATCTGGCCTGCGCCCTGCAACTGGGCCTGCACCTTGTCGCCCATGGCGCCGTAGTCGCCGAGGCTGCCGACCACCAGCGTCTTCAGGCGCGAGTTGTCGAGCAGGCGCGCCATCTGCGGGTAGAGGTTGACGAGGTCGAGCGTGATGAGGATGTCGGTGCGGCTGTCCTCGATCTTGTGGGCCAGCACGCGCTCGGCGTCCAGCGGCGAATAGTTCACCACCGTGCCGCCGGCCTTCAGCACGGCAAAGAAGGCGATCGGGTAGTGCGGCGTGTTCGGCAGGTAGAGGCCGACGTGCACGCCGGGCTTCACGCCCAGGTCCTGCAGGCCCTTGGCCGCGCGCTCGACGGCGGCGCCGAGTTCGCGGTAGGTGATGACCTGGCCCATGAACTCGACGGCGGAGCGCTCGGGCCAGCGCTCGACGGCCTCGTCGAGCATCTGCTGCACCGGCTTCACGGGCAGCTCGGCGTCCCAGCGCATGCCCGCGGGGTAGGCGCGCGTCCAGGGGAGGGTGTCGCCGGAATTCGAGGCGGTGGAAGGTGTGGCCATGCGTCTTGTCTCCGCTTGCTGTTGTCGTGAATGGCGTGGCGGGTCTTGCTGCCGCCTTCGTCCGGAATCACTTTAGCGCCGGCCCTCCCGTCGATGGCCCGTGGGCTGACAAACCGGCGACACGGGTTTTCCCGATTTCCCACACGCCGGAAGCCCCTTCCACGGGGCTGGGACAATAGGGGGCTTATGGCAAAGCATCGGATCGTTGTGGGACTGAGCGGCGGAGTGGACTCCGCTGTGACGGCGCACCTGCTCAAGCAGCAGGGGCATGAGGTGGTCGGCATCTTCATGAAGAACTGGGAAGACGACGACGACAGCGAATACTGCTCGTCGAACATCGACTTCGTGGACGCCGCCAGCGTGGCCGACGTGCTGGGCATCGAGATCGAGCACGTCAACTTCGCCGCCGACTACAAGGACCGCGTGTTCGCCGAGTTCCTGCGCGAATACAAGGCCGGCCGTACGCCGAACCCCGACGTGCTGTGCAACGCCGAGATCAAGTTCAAGGCCTTCCTCGACCATGCCATGCGCCTGGGCGCCGAGAAGATCGCGACCGGGCACTATGCGCGCGTGCGCCTGAACGAGGCCACAGGCAAGCACGAACTGCTCAAGGGGCTCGATCCGTCGAAGGACCAGAGCTACTTCCTGCACCGCCTGAACCAGGCGCAGCTGTCGAAGACGCTGTTCCCGGTCGGCGAACTGCACAAGACCGAGGTGCGCCGCATCGCGGAAGAGATCGGCCTGCCCAACGCGAAGAAGAAGGACTCGACCGGCATCTGCTTCATCGGCGAACGGCCGTTCCGCGAGTTCCTCAACCGCTACATCTCCAAGGAGCCCGGCCCCATCAAGGACGACCGCGGCCGCAAGCTGGGCGAGCACCAGGGGCTGAGCTTCTACACGCTGGGGCAGCGGCAGGGGCTGGGCATCGGCGGCGTGAAGGAGAGGGGCGCACAGCGCGGCTCGGGCGACCATTCGCCGTGGTTCGTGGCGCGCAAGGATGTCGAGAAGAACACGCTGTGGGTGGTGCAGGGGCACGACCATCCGTGGCTGCTGTCGTCGGCGCTGAAGGCGGACGATGCGAGCTGGGTCTCCGGCGAGGCGCCGGCACCGCGCGGCTATGGCTCGAAGGCGCGCTACCGGCAGGCCGATGCGGCCTGCGAGATGGATACCGGGGGAGACTCCGGCGTCGCGTTCGCCCTGCGCTTCGGCGAACCGCAATGGGCCGTCACGCCGGGGCAGTCGGCCGTGCTCTACGACGGCGAACGCTGCCTTGGCGGCGGCGTCATCGTCTGACTCAGGGCGCCGAGCGCACCGATTCGTCGACGTGGACCACGTCCAGCGGGTGGCGCTTGCCCGCCAGATGGTCTTCGATGCACTGCAGCAGCAGCGGGCTGCGGTGCCGCGCCACACTGGCGCGGATTTCATCCGCCGTCATCCAAACGGTGCGCACGATGCCTTCATCGAGCGGGCGGCCTTCTTCGAACGCGCCCAGGGTGCCTGCGAAGGCGAAGCGCATGTAGGTGGTGTCTTCGCCCCTCTCGGCCGCCGGCCGCGAGCGCGCCATATAGATGCCGATGAGCGCCGTTGGCGTGAAATGATGGGCGGTTTCTTCGAGGGTTTCGCGCACGCAGCCCTCGGCCGGGGATTCGCCGGGGTCGAGGTGCCCCGCGGGCGTGTTGAGCCGCAGGCCATCGGCAGTCTGCTCCTCGACCAGCAGGAAGCGCCCGTCGCGCTCGATCACCGCGGCCACGGTGACGTTGGGTTTCCAGCGCGGGCCTGCTGCCATGTTTTCGGCCTTCTTCTTATTTCAGCGCGTAGCCGCTGAAGCGCCAGACACGATCGCTGTCGAGGTGAAAGCTCACGAGTTCGCGCAACGTGCTGTCGGGCTTGTTCGCGAAGCGGGTCTCGTATTCGACGCTGACGTACTGGCCGGCCGTATCGCCGTCGGCGTCGGCCACGATCTGGCGGCTGACCGACACCCAGATGCGCATCTGCGGTGCTCCGATCGGGGCGCGGCTCCTGGCGATCTGGGTGGTGAAGTCGGTGCGCGTCACGCGCTTGCGGGCGGCGGGGGTGGCGCCGTCCCACAGTTCGCCGGCCTTGCCCTGGTCGATCATCTGGATCACCTGCATGCCGCCTCGCACCATGTCGCTGGCTTCGACCTCCTGTGCGGCGGCCGGGCCGAACCAGCTCCAGAGCAACGTGGCTGCGAGCAGCAATCGGATCATCGGGTTCATTCGTCTCAAGCCTTCTGGTGGGCGCACAGCCAGTCCTGCAAGGCTGGGTCCGCAACGGTGGAAACCGTTCGAGACTGTAGCGTGCCGGAGATTCCCGGCTCAGCGCACGCCGATCCCCGGCAGCGCATCGGCCTCGATCGTTTCCAGCCTGTACCCCAGGCCGTAGATGGCCAGCAGCAGGAAACCGTTTGCGGGGCGCAGGTCGAGCTTGGTGCGCAGGCGCGAGATGTGGGTGTCGAGCGATCGCGACAGCGCCTCGATGCCAAGGCCCCAGACGGCCTCGTGCAGGTGCTCGCGCGAGAGCAGCCGCCCGAGGTTCTGGAACAGGAACAGCGCGAGTTCGTACTCCCGGTTCTTCAACTCGACCTGCACCCCACGAACCTTCAGGAGGCGCGAGGGCGGATAGAAGTGGTAGGGGCCGAAGACCAGCTCGGCCTCGTGCTGGGCCGGGTAGGAGCGGCGCAGCAGCGCATTCACGCGAGCTTCGAGTTCACCGGCGCGGGCGGGCTTGACCATGAAGTCGTCCGCGCCCGCATTGAGGCCTTCGACCAAATCTCCCTCGTCGTGCCTGTCGGTCACGAAAAGAATGGGAAGCCGGCTATTGAGTTCGCGGCGGATGGACTTCACGACGTCGGGGCCCTTCATGTCGGGCAGATTCCAGTCGAGTATCAGCAGGTCGAAGGTTTGCCGGCGCATCGCCTGCAACAGCGCCTTTCCTTCCGTATAGGAATGGCACTCGTGCTCGAGTGCCGTCATGGTTTGATTGATCCGCTTGGGTTGATCTACACCGTCGTCGAGTACTGCAATTCGCATTCCATCCCCTTCTTCCTCCTTCGTCAGTCTCGGTGAGCTGACGATTTGGGGTCGGAGTGTATCCATCTGCGACTAACGTAAAGTTCAAAGGCCGCAACTAATGCACGCAAATCGCGTTTTCCAGATTAATTGTTAATAAATTTGGCAGCAATTGGATGCAAATGGTGAATTTGATTGTGAATCTCATTAATGACTGTTAACAATTTTTTGCTGGACAAACAGCCTTGATTTTCCTGGTCAGTTGGAGATAGACGCGCGTCACCTCCCTCGAACGCGCTATCGAATACCCGAATTCGCTATTGAATGAATAGCAGCGGCGACAACGTTCATCGGCACTTTGGGGCGAAAACCACAGAGCGTTTTTGCGACAGCGAACGCTTGTAATCTTGCTGTAAGCTCTGCCCGCGTTCCGTTTGCCCCTTGCTCTGAGGAGATCTCTATGCTGATAGGCGTGCCTGCCGAGACACTGGCTGGCGAAACCCGCGTGGCTGTTACACCCGAAACGGTGAAGAAACTGGTGGCCTCAGGGCACACCGTACGGGTGCAGTCGGGGGCTGGCGTTGCCGCCAGCGTCACCGATGCCGCCTACCAGGCCGCCGGTGCCGAGATCACCAACATGAACGCCGCGTTCGCCGCCGACATGGTGCTCAAGGTGCGCACGCCCACCGATGCCGAGACCGCGCTGCTGAAGTCCGGCGCCGTCGTCATCGGCATGCTCAACCCCTTCGATGCCGCCGGCCTGCAGCGCCTGGCCTCTGCCGGTGTCACCGGTTTCGCGCTCGAAGCCGCGCCGCGCACCACGCGCGCCCAGAGCATGGACGTGCTCAGCTCGCAGGCCAACATCGCCGGCTACAAGGCCGTGATGATCGCGGCCGACAAATACCAGCGCTTCTTCCCGATGCTCATGACCGCCGCCGGCACCGTGAAGGCCGCGCGCGTCGTCATCCTCGGCGTCGGCGTGGCGGGCCTGCAGGCCATTGCCACGGCCAAGCGCCTGGGCGCCGTCATCGAAGCCTCCGACGTGCGTCCCAGCGTGAAGGAGCAGATCGAATCGCTGGGCGGCAAGTTCATCGAGGTCTCGTACGACACCGATGAAGAAAAGGAAGCCGCCGTCGGCGTCGGCGGCTACGCCAAGCCCATGCCCGCGAGCTGGCTCGCACGCCAGCAGGTCGAAGTCGCCAAGCGCGTGGCGCTGGCCGACATCGTCATCAGCACCGCACTCATTCCCGGCCGTGCCGCGCCCACGCTGATCACCGAGGACATGGTCAAGGCCATGAAGCCCGGTTCGGTGATCGTCGACATCGCCGCCGGCAAGGGCCCCGATGGCATCGGCGGCAACTGCCCGCTGTCCGAAGCCGACAAGACCGTGATCAAGCACGGCGTGACCATCGTCGGCGAGACCAACCTCGCGGCGCTGGTGGCGGCCGATGCCTCGGCGCTCTATGCGCGCAACGTGCTCGACTTCCTCAAGCTCATCGTCACCAAGGAAGGTGCGCTGAAGATCGACCTCGAGGACGACATCGTCGCCGCCTGCCGCGTCACGCAGGACGGCCAGGTCACGAAGAAGTAAGCGAACACGCGAGGAGAAGAACCCATGGATCCCGTTTCCCATACCGTCATCAACCTGATCATCTTCGTGCTGGCCATCTACGTGGGCTACCACGTGGTGTGGACCGTCACGCCCGCGCTGCACACGCCGCTGATGGCCGTGACCAACGCCATCTCGGCCATCGTGATCGTGGGCGCCATGCTGGCGGCCGCGCTCACCGAAACCACCTTGGGCAAGACCATGGGGGTGCTCGCGGTCGCACTCGCGGCGGTGAACATCTTCGGCGGCTTCCTCGTCACGCGGCGCATGCTCGAGATGTTCAAGAAGAAGGACAAGAAGGCCGCACCGAAGGCTGACGCAGGAGCAGCCCAATGAGCATGAACGTCGTCACGCTGCTGTACCTGATCGCCAGCGTCTGCTTCATCCAGGCCCTGAAGGGCCTGAGCCATCCCACCACTTCGATCCGCGGCAACGTCTTCGGCATGGCCGGCATGGCCATCGCCGTGCTCACCACCGGCGCGCTGATCTACAACATCGCTGGCGGCCACCTCATGGGCCTGGCCTGGGTGCTGCTGGGGCTGGTGGCCGGCGGCGGCTACGGCGCCTGGCGCGCCAAGACGGTCGAGATGACCAAGATGCCCGAGCTGGTGGCCTTCTTCCACAGCATGATCGGCCTGGCGGCGGTGTTCATCGCGGTCGCGGCCGTGGTCGAACCCGCGGCCATGCTCGAAGGCATCGCTAAGGGCGCGCCCATTCCCACCGGCAACCGGCTCGAACTGTTCCTGGGTGCGGCCATCGGCGCCATCACCTTCAGCGGCTCGGTCATCGCCTTCGGCAAGCTCTCGGGCACCTACAAGTTCCGCCTGTTCCAGGGCGCGCCGGTGCAGTTCGCGGGCCAGCACATGCTGAACCTCGTGCTCGGCCTGGCCATGATCGGGCTGGGGCTGGTGTTCATGTTCACCGAGAGCTGGCCCGCCTTCTTCGCGATGCTGGCGCTGGCCTTCGTGATGGGCGTGCTCATCATCATCCCGATCGGCGGGGCCGACATGCCGGTGGTGGTGTCGATGCTCAACAGCTACTCGGGCTGGGCGGCTGCGGGCATCGGCTTCAGCCTGAACAACGCGATGCTGATCGTGGCGGGCAGTCTGGTGGGCTCTTCGGGCGCGATCCTGAGCTACATCATGTGCAAGGCGATGAACCGCTCGTTCTTCAACGTGATCCTGGGCGGCTTCGGCGGCGAGGCGGTCAGCGCGGGCGGCGGTGCGAAGGAACAGCGTCCGGTCAAGAGCGGCAGCGCCGACGACGCGGCGTACATGCTGAGCAACGCAGAAACCGTGATCATCGTGCCGGGCTACGGCCTGGCGGTGGCGCGCGCGCAGCATGCGGTGAACGAGCTGGCGGAGAAGCTCACGCACAAGGGCGTGACCGTGAAGTACGCGATCCACCCGGTGGCCGGGCGCATGCCGGGCCACATGAACGTGCTGCTGGCGGAGGCCGAGGTGCCGTACGACCAGGTGTTCGAGATGGAAGACATCAACGGCGAGTTCGCGCAGGCGGACGTGGCGATCATCCTGGGCGCCAACGACGTGGTGAACCCGGCCGCGCTCACCAAGGGCACGCCGATCTACGGCATGCCGATCCTGGAGGCCTACAAGGCCAAGACCGTCATCGTGAACAAGCGCTCCATGGCCGCCGGCTATGCGGGCCTGGACAACGAGCTGTTCTACATGGACAAGACGATGATGGTCTTTGGCGACGCAAAAAAAGTAGTGGAAGATATGGGCAAGGCCATCGAATAGGCCGAAGGTCCACGCCCGCGCAGCGGGCGAACTCTTCGCGGCGCCACCTCGTGCGCCGTTTTCGTTTTCAACAGTCCGACTCCCGGAGGAGACAAATCCAATGACCGATCGTCCCTGGCTCAGCAGCTATCCGCAGGGTGTGCCCGCCGATATCGATGCCTCGCAGTACAACTCGCTGGTCGCGCTCATGGAAGAGAGCTTCGCGAAGTACGCCGAGCGCACGGCCTACAGCTTCATGGGCAAGGACATCAGCTACGGCGAGACCGACAGGCAGAGCAAGGCCTTCGCGGGCTACCTGCAGGGCCTGGGCCTGGCCAAGGGCGACCGCGTGGCGGTCATGATGCCCAACTGCCCGCAGTACCCGATCGCGGTGGCGGGCATCCTGCGCGCAGGCCTGATCCTGGTCAACGTGAACCCGCTGTACACGCCGCGCGAACTCGAGCACCAGCTCAAGGACTCGGGCGCGAAGGCGATCGTCATCATGGAGAACTTCGGCACCACGCTGCAGCAATGCATCGCGGCCACGCCGATCAGGCACATCGTGCTGGCCTCCATGGGCGACCGCCTCGGCTTCCTGAAGGGTGCGCTCGTCAACTACATGGTGCGCAACGTCAAGAAGCTGGTGCCCCAGTTCAGCCTGCCGGGTGCGGTGCGCTTCAACGAAGCGCTCGACAAGGGCGCGAGTGCTTCGGTGAAGCCCGTGGCCATCGGACCCGATGACGTGGCCGTGTTGCAGTACACCGGCGGCACCACCGGCGTGTCGAAGGGGGCTGTGCTGCTGCATCGCAACGTGATCGCGAACGTGCTGCAGTCCGAGGCGTGGAACGAGCCGGTCATGAACAAGGTGCCGGCGGGCGAGCAGCCCACCAGCGTGTGCGCCCTGCCGCTGTATCACATCTTCGCGTTCACGGTCGGCATGATGCTGAACATGCGCACGGGCGGCAAGCTGATCCTGATTCCGAATCCGCGTGACATCGCGGGCGTGCTGAAGGAGCTGTCGAAGCACACCATCCACAGCTTCCCGGCCGTCAACACGCTGTTCAACGGGCTGGCGAACCACCCCGACTTCAACACTGTCAACTGGAAGAACCTCAAGGTCTCGGTCGGCGGCGGCATGGCGGTGCAGGCCGCGGTCGCGAAGCTGTGGCTCGAGAAGACCGGCTGCCCGATCTGCGAAGGCTACGGCCTGTCGGAAACCTCGCCGTCGGCCACCTGCAACCCGACCAACAGCACGGCCTACACCGGCACCATCGGCCTGCCGCTGCCGAGCACCTGGCTCAAGCTGCTCGACGACGACGGCAACGAAGTACCGGCCGGCGAGCGCGGCGAAATCGCCATCAAGGGCCCGCAGGTGATGGCCGGCTACTGGCAGCGCCCCGACGAGACCGCCAAGGTCATGACGCCCGACGGCTACTTCAAGAGCGGCGACATCGGCGTGGTCGACGAACGCGGCTACTTCAAGGTGGTCGACCGCAAGAAGGACATGATCCTGGTGTCGGGCTTCAACGTGTACCCGAACGAGGTCGAGGACGTGGTCGCACTGATTCCGGGCGTGCTCGAATGTGCCGCGGTCGGCGTGCCCGACGAGAAGACCGGCGAGGCCGTGAAGCTGGTAATCGTCAAGAAAGACCCTTCGCTCACGGAAGCGCAGGTGCGCGAATACTGCCGGGCAAACCTTACGGGTTACAAGCAGCCGCGAATCGTGGAGTTTCGTAGCGACATGCCTAAGACGCCGGTCGGAAAGATCCTGCGCCGCGAGTTGCGCGACGCGAAGAAGTAAGGGTTCGGCCCGGTGAGGGCTGCGGCATCGATCTTGCATATTCGCGGTCGATGTTTCGATTCCTCCTGACCCGCGTGAGCCTGCTGGTGCCGACCTTCATCGGCATGACGCTGCTCGCCTTCTTCCTCATCCGGCTGGTGCCGGGCGACCCCATCGAGACGATGGCCGGCGAGCGCGGGATCGACCCCGCGCGCCACGCCCAGCTGCGCACAGCCTACGGCTTCGACAAGCCGGTGATCGTGCAGTACGGCATCTACATCGGGCGCGTGCTGCACGGCGACCTCGGCAAGTCGCTGATCACGCAGGACACGGTGATGAGCGAGTTCCTCGCGCTCTTCCCGGCCACCGTCGAGCTCGCGGCCTGCGCCATTCTTTTCGCGCTGCTGCTCGGGCTGCCGGCCGGCATCCTCGCGGCGGTGCGGCGCAATTCCATCTTCGACCACGGCGTGATGGCCACCTCGCTCACCGGCTACTCGATGCCGATCTTCTGGTGGGGGCTGCTGCTGATCCTGTTCTTCTCGGTGCAGCTCGGGTGGACGCCCGTGTCGGGGCGCATCGCGGTGCAGTACTACATCGAGCCCGAAACTGGCTTCCTGCTGATCGACTCCCTGCGTGCCGGCGACATCGGTGCCTTCTGGTCGGCATTGCACCACCTGATCCTGCCGGCCATCGTGCTCGGCACGGTGCCGCTCGCGGTCATCGCGCGCATGACGCGCTCGGCCATGCTCGAAGTGCTGGGCGAGGACTACATCCGCACCGCGCGCGCCAAGGGGCTGTCGCGCTTTCGCGTGGTGGGGCTGCATGCGCTGCGCAATGCGCTGATCCCGGTCGTGACCGTCATCGGGCTGCAGGTGGGCGTGCTCTTCACGGGCGCCATCCTCACCGAGACCATCTTCTCCTGGCCCGGCGTCGGCAAGTGGCTCATCGAGGCCATCGGCCGGCGCGACTATCCGGTGCTGCAGGGCGGCATGCTGCTGCTCGGAGGAATCGTGATGCTGGTCAACCTGCTGGTCGACGTGGCCTACGGCGTCATCAACCCGCGCATCAGGCACTGAAGCCATGGCGACGACACAACAAGCAATCCCGGCCGGCACAAGAAGCGCGGCGCCCCCAGGACCCTGGCGCGAGTTCTGGACGGCCTTCTCTGCCAACCGCGGCGCGGTCATCGGGCTCGCCACCATCGTCGTGCTGCTGCTGGTCGCGCTGTTCGCGCCGTGGATCGCACCGCACGCGCCCAACGAGACCAACAGCGCCGTCTTCCTGCTGCCGCCAGCGTGGCAGCACGGCGGTTCCGCGAGCTACCTGCTCGGCACCGACGCGATCGGGCGCGACATCCTCTCGCGCCTGATGCACGGCGCACGGCTGTCGCTGTCCATCGGCGTCGCGGTGGTGGCCATTTCGGTGGCCGTGGGCGTGGTGCTCGGGCTGATCGCGGGCTTCTTCCGCGGCGTGCTCGAGATCGCGATCATGCGGTTGATGGACATCGTGCTCACGATGCCGAGCCTGCTGATGGCGATCGTGATCGTCGCGATCCTGGGGCCGGGGCTGATCAACGCGATGATCGCCGTGGCCATCGTCGTGCTGCCGCACTATGTACGCATCACGCGTGCGGCAGTCATCGCCGAAATTTCGCGCGACTACGTGACCGCCGCGCGCGTGAGCGGTGCCGGCACGCTGCGCCTGATGTTCCGCGAGGTGCTGCCCAACTGCGCCGCACCGCTGATCGTGCAGGCCTCGCTCGGCATCTCGACCGCCATCCTCGACGCGGCCGCGCTCGGCTTCATCGGCCTGGGTGCGCAGCCACCGTCGCCCGAATGGGGAACCATGCTGGCCGACGCGCGCGAGTTCGTGCTGCGCGCCTGGTGGGTCGTGACCTTCCCGGGCCTGGCGATCCTTGCGGCGGTGCTGGCTTTCAACCTGCTGGGCGACGGCCTGCGCGATGCGCTCGACCCGAAGCTCAAGAGATGAACATGCTCCTGGATATCAAGGACCTGCACGTCGAGTTCCCCACGCAGGGCGGCGTGCTGCATGCGGTCGATGGCGTGAGCCTCACGCTCGAAGAGGGCGAGGTGCTCGGCATCGTCGGCGAGTCGGGTTCGGGCAAGAGCGTCACGATGATGGCGCTGATGGGCCTCGTCGGCTTTCCGGGCCGCGTGCGCGCCGAACATATGCGCTTCGCGGGCAAGGAGTTGCTCGGCATCTCCGACAAGGCGCGCCGCGCGCTGGTCGGCAAGGAGGTCGCGATGATCTTCCAGGAGCCGACCACCAGCCTCAACCCCTGCTTCACCATCGGCTTCCAGCTCATGGAAACGCTGCGGCTGCACCTGAAGCTCGACAAGCGCGAGGCGAAGAAGCGCGCGACCGAGCTGCTCGAGCAGGTGGGAATTCCGGCCGCATCGTCGCGCCTGGGCAGCTATCCGCACCAGCTCTCGGGCGGCATGAACCAGCGCGTGATGATCGCCATGGCCATCGCCTGCAACCCGCGCCTGCTGATCGCCGACGAGCCGACCACCGCGCTCGACGTGACCATCCAGGCGCAGATCCTCGACCTGCTGCGCGACCTGCAGAAGGAGCGCGGCATGGCGCTGGTGCTCATCACGCACAACATGGGCGTGGTGAGCGAGATGGCGCAGCGCATCGCCGTGATGTATGCGGGGCAGGTGATGGAGCACCAGCGCGTCGACCGGCTCTTCGCGTCGCCGCAGCATCCGTACACCGAGGCCCTGCTCGCGGCGCTGCCCGAGCGCGCCGCGCCCGAGGGCAGGCTCGCCACCATCAGCGGCGTGGTGCCGGGCGTGCATGACAGGCCCGCGGGCTGCCTGTTCGCGCCGCGCTGCGGCTACGTCACCGAGCGGGCCTGCCAGGTGCGCCCGGCGCTGCGCGAATCGCAGGGCGCCGAGGTGCGCTGCCACTTTCCGCTCGGCGAACCGGGGCGCATGGCGGCCATCGCGCAAGACCCGCCGCGGCAACAGGCCGCGGAGGTGTTGCCATGAGCCACGCACCGAGCGACGCATCGGCCGAGGTGGTGGTCGAGGCAACGAACCTCCAGCGCACCTACGACATCCGCCGCGGGCTGTTCCGCGCGCCCGCGCACCTGCGGGCCGTGGGCGACATTTCCTTTCGCATCGAGCGCGGGCGCACGCTGGCGGTGGTCGGAGAGTCGGGCTGCGGCAAGTCGACGCTGGCGCGCATGGTCGCGCTGATCGAGAAGCCGACCGCGGGGCAGCTCACGCTGGTGGGGGCCGACGCGGTGAACCTGCCGTCCGAACGCAAGCGCGAGCTGCGCCAGGCCGTGCAGCTGGTGTTCCAGAACCCCTACGGCTCGCTCAATCCGCGCAAGAAGATCTCGACGGTGCTCGAGGATCCGCTCGCCATCAACACCACCATGGGCAAGTCGGAGCGCGCCGCCAAGGCCGGCGACATGCTCGCGCGCGTGGGCTTGCGGCCCGAGTACGCCAACCGCTATCCGCACATGTTCTCGGGCGGCCAGCGCCAGCGCATTGCCATCGCGCGCGCGCTGATGCTGAACCCGCGCCTGCTGGTGGCCGACGAGCCGGTGTCGGCGCTCGACGTGTCGATCCAGGCGCAGGTGCTCAATTTGCTGGCCGACCTGCAGGCCGAGCTGGGCCTGGCGTACCTCTTCATCTCGCACGACCTGGGCGTGGTGCGCCACATCGCGCACGACGTGCTCGTGATGTACCTCGGCCACGCGGTGGAGCAGGGCCCCAAGTCGCGCATCTTCGCGCGGCCGCTGCATCCGTACACGCAGGCGCTGCTGGCGTCCACGCCGGGGCTCAGCAGCCAGCGCATCGTGCTCAAGGGCGAACTGCCATCGCCACTGAGCCCGCCTCCGGGCTGCGTGTTCAGCACGCGCTGCCCGCACGTGCAACCGCGCTGCCGCGAGGAGCGGCCGCTGCTGCGCGCGTTGGACGAACGACTGGTGGCCTGCCACTACGCCGAGCAGTTTCTTGATGGCGCGGCCCCCGTGCGCGCCGATGGTCCCGTGCTCGCCGCGCCGTAGGCGGCGACTTTTCTCAACCCTGTCTCGAGGAGTCCCCATGAAGACCCAGCCCACCGTTTCGCGCCGCTCACGAAGCCTGGCGCTCCTGGCGCCGACAGCGCTTGCAGCCCTTACCCTGGCCTGCGGCGCGGTGTCTGCCAAGACGCTGGTGTATTGCTCCGAAGGAAGCCCGGAAAACTTCTATCCGGGGATGAACACCACCGGCACCTCGTTCGACGTGACCACGCAGGTCTACAACACGATCGTCGAATTCGAGCGTGGCGGCACCAAGGTCGTGCCGGGCCTGGCCGAGAAGTGGGACATCTCCGCCGACGGCACGCAGTACACCTTCCACCTGCGCAAGGGCGTGAAGTGGCACAGCACCAGCAAGAGCTTCAAGCCCACGCGCGACTTCAACGCCGACGACTTCATCTTCATGCTCGAGCGCCAGTGGAAGGAGAGCGATCCGTTCTTCAAGGTCACGAGCCAGAACCACTCGTATTTCAACGACATGGGCATGCCCAAGCTGCTGAAGACGGTGGACCGCATCGACGACTACACCGTGAAGATCGTGCTCAACCAGCCCGAGGCACCGTTCCTGGCCAACCTGGCGATGCAGTACGCGGGCATCCAGTCGAAGGAATACGCCATCGCCATGCTGAAGGCCGGCACGCCCGAGAAGGTCGACCAGGACCCGATCGGCACCGGGCCGTTCTACCTCGTGCAGTACCAGAAGGACGCGATCATCCGCTTCAAGGCCTTCCCGCAGTACTGGGGCGGCAAGGCCAAGATCGACGACCTCGTGTTCGCGATCACGCCCGATGCGTCGGTGCGCTGGGCCAAGCTGCAGAAGGGCGAATGCCACGTCATGCCGTACCCCAACCCCGCCGACCTCGACGCGATCCGCAAGGACGCGAATGTGCAGCTGCTCGAGCAGCCCGGCCTGAACGTCGGCTACCTCTCGTACAACACCACGAAGAAGCCCTTCGACGACGTGCGCGTGCGCAAGGCCATCAACATGGCGATCAACAAGAAGGCCATCATCGACGGCGTGTACCTGTCGACCGGCGTGGCCGCGAAGAACCCGATCCCGCCGACCATGTGGTCCTACAACGACGCGGTGAAGGACGACCCGTACGACCCCGAAGCTGCGAAGAAGCTGCTGGCGCAGGCCGGCTTCCCCGACGGCTTCTCGACCGACCTGTGGGCCATGCCGGTGCAGCGCCCGTACAATCCGAACGCCAAGCGCATTGCCGAGTTGATGCAGGCCGACCTGGCCAAGATCAACGTCAAGGCCGAGATCAAGAGCTTCGAGTGGGGCGAGTACCGCAAGCGCCTGCAGGCCGGCGAGCACCAGATGGGCATGCTGGGCTGGACCGGCGACAACGGCGACCCCGACAACTTCCTCTACACGCTGCTGGGCTGCGCCTCGGCCAAGTCGGCCAGCGGCAGCAACATCTCGAAGTTCTGCTACCAGCCGTACGAAGACCTCGTAGTGAAGGCCAAGAGCACGACCAAGCAGGCCGAGCGCGATGCGCTCTACAAGAAGGCGCAGCTCATCTTCAAGGAGCAGGCGCCGTGGTTCACAATTGCGCATGCGGTGCAGCTGAAGCCGGTGCGCAAGGAGGTCGTCGACTTCAAGCTGAGCCCCTTCGGTCGCCACACCTTCTACGGCGTGGACATCAAGTAGCCGATGCACGGGCCCGTTGCCATTGTCGCCGCGATGCACGAGGAGCTGAGTGCGCTGCTCGCGCAGATGCCCGACGAGCAACGCGTGCGCGTCGCAGGCCGGGACTTCTGGGTCGGCCACCTGCAGGGCCAGCCCGTGGTCGCGGTGCTGTCGCGCATCGGCAAGGTCGCGGCGGCGGTCACGGCCACGGTGCTGCTCGAACGCTTCGGCGTGCGGGCCGTCGTGTTCACGGGCGTGGCGGGCGGGCTCGCGCCGGGCGTGCGCGTGGGGGACGTGGTGGTCGCGACCGAACTGCTGCAGCACGATCTCGATGCATCGCCGATCTTCCCGAAGTACGAAGTGCCGTTGATGGGCCTGTCGCGTTTCGTTGCGGACCGCGCGATCGGCGATGCGCTGTCGGGCGTTGCCGCCGGCGTGCTGCGCGATCCCGTGGCACTGACGGGACGGGCGGCCGTCGAAGAGTTCGGCCTGCAGTCGCCGAAGGTGCACCGGGGCCTGCTGGCCAGCGGCGACCGCTTCGTGTCGACCACCGCCGAGAGTGAAGCGCTGCGGCGCGATCTGCCCGATGCGCTTGCGGTCGAGATGGAAGGCGCGGCGGTGGCGCAGGTGTGCCACGACTACGGCGTGCCCTTCGCGGCCATGCGCACGATCTCCGACCGGGCGGACGACGAAGCGCATGGCGACTTCGCGCGCTTCGTCTCGCTGGTCGCGAGCCGCTACAGCCTCGCGCTGGTCGGCGCGTGGCTCGCCACGCTGCCGGCCGTCAGCTGAGCGGGGCGCCGCGCCGCGGAATGTCGCGCAGCAGCGGCGGTATCGACAGGGCGAGCAGCAGCGCGGCCAGTGGCACGACGCAGACGAACCCCACGTACTTGAAGCCGAGCGCGCCCACCGTCCCGCCGAGCACGAACATGCCGACCAGCCCGCCCGCGCGGCGCATGCGGCGGCGGTCGTGGCGCACCGCCATCGAGGCGGACCTGGCGCGGCCGTTCCAGTAGAGCATCTTGCCGATCTCGATTCCCATGTCGGTGATGTTGCCCGTCATGTGGGTGGTGCGGATGCTGCCGCCCGAGGTCTTCGACGCCACCGCGTTCTGCAGGCCCATGATGAAGGACAGCAGCAGCACCGTGAGCGGCACGGCGAACGGCGTGGGCCAGGTCAGCGTGATCGCGCCCATGAGCCCGAACGGAAACATCAGCGCCGCCTCGAGCATCAGCGGCAGGGCGTAGACGCCGTGCATGCGGTGCTGCCGGCCCCAGTTCACCAGCATGGCGCAGACCGCGGCGCCGCTCACGAAGGCCAGGATCGCGCCGAGCGCGTTCAGCAGCAGTGTGACGTTGCCCAGCACCATGCCGTCCGCCAGCTGCGAGGCGAAGCCGGTCATGTGCGAGGTGTACATGTGGAGCACGAGGAATCCGCCCGCGTTGACGGCCCCGGCATTGAAGGCCAGCAGCAGGCCCAGCGCGGTGTTGGTCGACGGCGCGCGGTGGCGGTTGGTGAGGAAGCGGATTCTGCGCACTGTGGCTCTCCGGGTCAGCGCTTGCTGCCAGCCACTCTAGCACCCGCCGCGCGGCGCCTACTTGAGCCAGCCGCGCCGGCGGAAGTACCACATCGGCACCAGCGCGCTGGCCGCCATCAGCACGAGGGCATAGGGATAGCCAAGCGACCAGTCGAGCTCGGGCATGAACTTGAAGTTCATGCCGTAGATGCTCGCGATCAGCGTGGGCGGCAGCAATGCGACGCTGGCCACCGAGAAGATCTTGATGGTCTTGTTCTGGTTGATGTTGATGAAACCGACGGTCGCATCCATCAGGAAGTTGATCTTGTCGAACAGGAAGGCCGTGTGGTTGTCGAGCGATTCGATGTCGCGCAGGATCTGCCGGGCCTCCTCGAACTGCTCGGCGTTGAGCATGCGGCTGCGCATCATGAAGCTGACCGCGCGGCGCGTGTCCATCACGTTGCGGCGGATGCGGCCGTTCAAGTCTTCCTGGCGCGCGATGGCGCCCAGCACCTCGCCGGCCAACTCGTCGCTGACATTGCCCTCGAGCACTTTCTTGCCCGCGATCTCGAGTTCGTCGTAGATGTTCTCGAGCGTGTCGGCCGAGTACTCGGCATCGGCATCGAACAGCTTGAGCAGCACTTCCTTCGCGTCCTCGATGAGCCCGGGGGCGCGGCGCGCGCGCATGCGCAGCAGCCGGAACACGGGCACGTCCTCGTCATGGATCGAGAACAGCACGCCGCGGCTGCGAAGCTCGGTGTTGTGCTGGTTCAGGATGAATGCCACGCGCACCGACCGCGGATCTTCGTCGTCGTCGATCAGGAAGTCGGAGCGGATGTGCAGCTCGCCGTTGTCTTCCTCGTAGAAGCGGGCCGACTCCTCGATGTCCTCGTCCATCGCGTCTTCGGGAATCGAGAGGCCGTAGTACTGCTTGATCCAGCGCTTCTCTTCGAGCGTGGGCGACTCGAGGTCGACCCAGATCGGCTGGAACTTGGAGAGCTCTTCGAGCGACTCGATCTCTTCCTGGACGAGGCGACCGTTGGCGAGCGTAAAGATGTTGAGCATGGGCTCACTCCCGGGTATGACTGAAACGTTGGGCGAGGGAGGGGCGCTTTCAATTCCCGGGCCCGACGCGCGCGAAAAAAGCGTCAGTGAAAGGGAGTTGAAAGCTGCCGAGACGGGGCGGTTTCCATAGGAAGAATCTCCGGTTGCAGCGAGGCGCGATTATGTCACCGGCCACATGACTGCCTCATGGTTGGGCTGGACGTACATACAGTAAAGTCGCTCTCCATGCAGACCGCTGCGCTTCCTGTTTTTCCCGCCGCGCCGAAGACCCAGGCCGAGCGCCTGGCCGCCGCGCTTGCGACGCTCAACGATGCGCAGCGTGCTGCGGTCGAGCACGGCGTGGGTGCGGCCATTGCGGAACGCGACGAGCGGCCGCTGCTCGTCATTGCCGGCGCCGGCTCGGGTAAGACCAGCACGCTGGCGCACCGCGTCGCACATCTCATTGCGGGCGGTGTCGATCCGCAGCGGCTGCTGCTGCTGACCTTCTCGCGCCGCGCCGCGCAGGAGATGGAGCGCCGCGCCGGCCAGGTGCTGGCGCGGGTGCTCGGCCTGAAGTCCGAGGCGCCGCCCGCGCTGCCGTGGGCCGGCACCTTCCACGGCATCGGCGCGCGGCTGTTGCGCGAGTACGCGCCGCAGATCGGGCTCGGCGAGAACTTCACGATCCACGACCGCGGCGATGCCGAAGACCTGATGGGGCTGGTGCGCCATGAGCAGGGCCTGTCTTCCACCGTGAACCGTTTTCCGCGCAAGGGTACCTGCCTGTCGATCTACTCGCGCTGCGTCAACACGCGCGCGCCGCTGGCCGAGGTGCTGAAGGAAGCCTTTCCCTGGTGCGGCGAATGGGAGGCCGAGCTCAAGAAGCTGTTCGGTGCGTATGTCGAAGCCAAGCAGCAGCAGAACGTGCTCGACTACGACGACCTGCTGCTCTACTGGGCCGAGATGGCCGCCGAGCCCGCGCTGGCCGCGCACATCGGCGCGCGCTTCGACCATGTGCTGATCGACGAATACCAGGACACGAACCTGCTGCAGGCCTCGATCCTGCTGGCACTCAAGCCCGATGGACGCGGGGTGACGGTGGTGGGCGACGACGCGCAGTCGATCTATTCGTTTCGCGGCGCGACGGTGCGCAACATCCTCGACTTTCCGTCGCAGTTCACGCAGCAGGCCCGCGTCGTCACGCTGGAGCGCAACTACCGCTCGACGCAGCCGATCCTCGACGTCTCGAACCGCGTGATCGCGCAGGCCGCCGAGCGGCACGCCAAGACGCTGTGGACCGACAAGCCCTCGGCCGGCAAGCCGCTGCTGGTGCTCGTGCCCGACGAGGCCGGGCAGGCACGCTGGGTGGCCGACAAGGTGCTGGCGCACCGCGAAGGCGGGCTGGCGCTGAAGTCGCAGGCGGTGCTGTTCCGCACCTCGACGCACAGCGCGGCGCTCGAACTCGAGCTGGCGCGGCGCAACATCCCCTTCGTGAAGTTCGGTGGGCTCAAGTTTCTGGAGGCTTCGCATGTGAAGGACCTGCTCGCGGTGCTGCGTTTTGCGCAGAACCCGCGTGGGCGCATGGCGGGGTTCCGCGTGACGCAGCTGATACCGGGCATAGGCCCCGTCACAGGCACGCGGCTGCTCGACGCGATGGACCAGGCGGCCGATCCGGCCGCGGCGGTGCGCGACTTCGTGCCGCCGGCGGCTGCTCGCGCGCAGTGGGCCGACTTCGCCGCAGCCTACGCCGCCTTGCGCGCGCCGGCGCTGAAGTGGCCGGCCGATGTCGAACTGGCGATGGCCTGGTACCTGCCGCACCTGGAGCGCCTGTACGAAGACACCTCCGGCGTGCGGCGCGCCGACGTCGAGCAACTGGCCCGCCTCGCCGCCGGGTATGCCTCGCGCGAACGCTTCCTTGCCGAACTCACGCTCGACCCGCCCGAGGCCACCAGCGATCGCCCGGGCCCGCCGCTGCTCGACGAGGACTACCTGATTCTCTCGACCATCCACTCGGCCAAGGGTCAGGAATGGAACTCCGTGCACGTGCTCAACGTGGTCGACGGCTGCCTGCCGGCCGACGTGGCGCAGAGCGCGCACGAACTGGAAGAAGAGCGCCGGCTGCTCTACGTGGCGATGACCCGGGCGCGCGACCACCTGCACCTGCTGGTGCCGCAGCGCTTCTACATCACGCAGCAGGCGGCGCGCGGCGACCGGCACCTGTATGCCAACCGCACGCGCTTCATTGCCGAAGCCGATCTGGCCGGCTTCGAGCAGCAGACCTGGCCTCCTCCGCCGGAGCGGCCGCCGGCCGTGCCGCCGCCGAGCGCGGTGATCGACCTGCGCAACCGGATGCGCGCGGCCTGGCGCTGACTGGGCAGCTGCTGGCCCTTCCAGCGGCAGGGTCACGCGCTGCCGGGAGATGAAACACTTGTTCCGGATGAATCGCCGCATCGCCTGCCCTGCGCGCGGCAGATGCTATCGATTCGCTAGCGTGTGAAATGCCGCACACAAAGCGCAGAAACCCCGGGCAACTCAGGTATTGCAATACCGTGACAGCTTGGGCATAGTGAATCGAACTTGCCCTCTGCCTCTTCTTCTTTTCTTCCCCCCGCCCCCCTTCTCACAACTCCCGTTTCTCGCCGGCCAAGCTGCATTCCGCAGTGCGGTCATTTCCCCAACCGTCAATTCCAGGAGGTCATTCATGAATTTGACGATCAGCGGTCATCACCTCGACGTCACACCTGCCTTGCGCACCTACGTCACGAGCAAGCTGGACCGGATCACCCGACATTTCGACCAGCTCGTCGATGTGAAGGTGATCCTCACGGTGGAAAAGCAAAAGGAAAAGGAACGCCGCCAAAGGGCGGAATGCAACATCCACGTCAAGGGCAATGACATGTTCGCGGAATCGAGCCACGCTGATCTCTACGCCGCGGTCGATGAACTGGTCGACAAGCTCGACCGCCAGGTGGTGCGCCACAAGGACCGCCTGCAGGACCACCATCACGCCGCGCCCAAGCGCGTGATGTAAGAGGAGCCCTCGGGCTCGCATCCAAGGCCGCCTTCGGGCGGCTTTTTGTTTTCCGACTGCAGCGGTGGGGTTTTGGCAAGCTCCCAGAGGGGGCGCGAGGCCTCTGGGCAACATGTAGACAGAAAGTAAATAGGGGGACTGGGGGTTTTTACCAAGCGGGTGCATAATCGCCCCCGCCCTGCACCCACCATGAATCGCCTCGCGTCCATCCTGCCGCCCGCTCAAGTGCTTGTGAGCGTTGACGCTACCAGCAAGAAACGTGCTTTCGAAGAAGCCGGCTTGCTGTTCGAAAGCCTTCACGGTCTGGGACGCGCCCTGATTACCGACAGCCTGTTTGCGCGCGAGCGCCTCGGTTCCACCGGTCTGGGCCACGGTGTCGCCATTCCGCATGGCCGCATCAAGGGCCTCAAGGCGCCGATGGCGGCCGTGTTCCAGCTGGCCAACCCCATCGGCTTCGACGCACCCGACGAGCAGCCCGTCGCGCTGCTGATCTTCCTGCTGGTGCCAGAAGCGGCCACGCAGAAGCACCTCGAAATCCTCTCTGAAATCGCCGAACTGCTGAGCGACGCCAGCCTGCGCGAACAGATCAAGTCCAGCACCGACGCGTCCGCCCTCCACGGCCTGATCGCCGGCTGGCAATCCACGCAAGTCGCCTGACCTGTGGCTCGCCCCCAGGCTTCGCGCACTTCGTGTCGCTTCGCCAACCCCCTACCGGGGGCAATACCAGCGGCCCGGCAAAGCCGGTTCCGCGGTATTCTGGCCTGCCCCAACTCTGGTGCGTGAGCGCCGTCTCCTGAACGCATGAAGCCGACCGTCATCAGTGCCGATGCCATGTTCGAGGAGTTCCGCGGGTCGCTCCGCTGGGAATGGCTCGCAGGGCTCGGCGCTTCAGAACGCCAGTTCGACTCCGAAGTCATCAGCCGGGCCCAATCGGCGGCCGACCTCGTCGGCTACCTCAACTACATCCACCCCTACCGCGTGCAGATCCTCGGCGCCCGCGAGGTGGCCTACCTGACGCGCGGTAGCGAGGAAGACTGCGCCCGGCGCATTGCCCGCATCGTCACGCTGGAGCCCCCGATGCTGGTGCTGGCCGACGGCCAGGCCGCGCCGGACGAACTGCTGTCGATCTGCGAGCGCGCCCAGCTGCCGCTGTTCGCCACGCGCGAGTCGTCGGCCTTCGTGATCGACCTGCTGCGCGCGTACCTGTCCAAGCACTTTGCCGAGCGCACCTCGATGCACGGCGTGTTCATGGACATCCTGGGCATGGGCGTGATGATCACGGGCGAATCGGGCCTGGGCAAGAGCGAGCTCGGGCTGGAGCTGATCTCGCGCGGCAACGGCCTCGTGGCCGACGACGCGGTCGACCTCTTCCGCATCAACCAGAACACCATCGAAGGGCGCTGCCCCGACCTGCTGCTGAACCTGCTGGAAGTGCGCGGCATCGGCCTGCTGGACATCCGCGCGATCTTCGGCGAGACGGCGGTGCGCCGGAAGATGCGGCTCAAGCTCATCGTGCACCTCGTGCGGCGCGACAGCTTCGAGCGCGACTACGAGCGCATGCCCTCGGCGCCGCTCACGCAGGACGTGCTGGGCATTCCGGTGCGCAAGGTCATCATCCAGGTGGTGGCGGGGCGCAACATCGCTGTGCTGGTGGAGGCTGCGGTGCGCAACTCGATCCTGCAGCTGCGCGGCATCGACACGTACGCCGACTTCGTGGCGCGCCACCACAAGGCGATGGAAAACGGCCGCGAAGGGGACTGACTGGTTGTGGGGGTATGCGGCCGCCGCCGGGCCGCCCCAAGGCAGGCCGCGCCTCCCCTTCGGGGGGTCAGCGTTTCTTGGCGCAGTCCCCGCAAAGGCCGTACAGCGACATGGCATGGTCCTGCAGGATCCAGTCCTTGTCCTTGGCGATCATCTGCTGGCGGCGTTCGATCTCGGCGTCGTAGAACTCCTCGACCTTGCCGCACGAGGTGCAGATCAGGTGGTCGTGGTGCGTGCCTTCGTTCAGTTCGTAGACCGCCTTGCCGCTTTCGAAATGGCTGCGCTCGAGGATGCCGGCCTGCTCGAACTGCGTGAGCACGCGGTAGACGGTGGCCAGGCCGATGTCGGAGTGTTCGTTGAGCAGCACGCGGAACACGTCTTCCGCCGTCATGTGCCGTTGGCTGCCGGTCTGGAAGATCTCGAGGATCTTCAGGCGTGGCAAAGTGGCCTTGAGGCCGGTATTCTTGAGTTCGTCGATGTTGGCCATGTGATTCCTGCGCCCCTGGGCTGCGGCAAAGGCCCTGAAAAGGGCCAGCCGCTACAATGGCCGATCATATCGCTACCCCCTTTTTCCTCCCATGCCTGCCATTCTCCAACGCCGTCCCTGGCTGCTGGTTGCTGCCGTTGCCGCAACGCTCTGCCTTGGTGCCTGCAGCGGTTTCAGCGATCGCACGCGTGGCGCGCTGGCCGCCGTCACTCCGTACAAAGTCGAAGTGGTGCAGGGTAATTTCGTGTCGAAGGAACAAGTCGCGGCGCTCAAGCCGGGCATGTCGCGCCAGCAGGTGCGCGAAATCCTCGGCACCTCGCTGCTGAACGACGTGTTCCACGCCAATCGCTGGGATTATGTGTTCACCATTCGTCGCCAGGGCGTGGACCCGCAGGAACGCCACCTGACCGTGTTCTTCAACGGCGAGCTGCTCGACCGCTTCGAGGGCGACGAGATGCCCAGCGAGGAAGAGTTCGTCGCCACGCTCGACACCCGCAAGAAGTCCGGCAAGGTGCCCACGCTCGAGGCCTCGGAAGACGAGCTCAAGAAATTCGCACCCTCCAAGGACGAGAAAAAAACCGATTCCGCCGCGGGCGCATCGGCCTCCCTGCCGCCGCTGCCGGCTGCCTATCCTCCGCTCGAAGCCGCGCGCTGAGCGCGGCTCGAGCAGCATCAGCAGCGGGCGGCGCCCGCCGAGCCAGGCGGCGTCCGTCCCGTGTGCATGCATGCCATTGGCCGTTTCGAAATCCTCGAAGACTGAATCCGCGTGACTGAATCCACCTCCACTCCTGCCAATTCCACTCCTGCGCCACGCCGCATCGCCGTCGCGGGAGCATCCGGCCGCATGGGCCACATGCTGATCGAGGCGGTGCGCAATGCGCCCGATCTGCGCCTGGCCGGCGCGCTCGACATCGCCGGCAGCCCGGCACTCGGCACCGATGCCGGCGCCTTCCTGGGTTTCGAGAGCGGCGTGTCCATCGTGTCCGACCTGCGCGCAGGCCTGAAGGACGCGCAGGTGCTCATCGACTTCACCCGCCCCGAAGGCACGCTCGCGCACCTCGCGGCATGCCGCGAGCTCGGCGTGCAGGCGGTCATCGGCACCACCGGCTTCAGCGACGCGCAGAAGGCCGAGATCGCCGAGATCGCGAAAGACATCGCGATCATGATGGCGCCCAACATGAGCGTGGGCGTCAACGTCACCTTCAAGCTGCTCGAAATGGCGGCCAAGGCCATGTCGACCGGCTATGACATCGAGATCATCGAGGCGCACCACCGCCACAAGGTCGATGCGCCCTCGGGCACCGCGCTCAAGATGGGCGAAGTCATCGCCGATGCGCTGGGCCGCGACCTCAAAGACTGCGCCGTGTACGCCCGCGAAGGCATCACCGGCGAGCGCGATCCTTCCACCATCGGCTTCTCGGCCATCCGCGGCGGCGACATCGTGGGCGACCACACCGTGCTGTTCGCGGGCACCGGCGAGCGCATCGAGATCACCCACAAGTCGTCGAGCCGCGTCACCTATGCGCAGGGCAGCCTGCGTGCGGTGCGCTTCCTGGAGGGGCAGCGCGCCGGCCTGTTCGACATGTACGACGTGCTGGGCCTGCGCTAACTCAAGGGACCATCGATGAGCGTGCTCGAACTGCTGACCCATGGCGACGGCGTCAGCCGTTCGGTGGCGGCGCTGCTGCTGGCGATGTCGGTCGCGAGCTGGGTCATCATTCTCTGGAAGGCGTGGCTGCTGCGCGGCGGCACGCGCGACGTGCTGCGCAGCATCGCGGCGTTCTGGCAGTCGTCCACGCTGGCCGATGCCGAGCTGAAGCTCCGGGCCTTCGACCGCGCGACGCTCGTGTCGCCCGCGGTGTCGGCCATCAAGAGCATCGCCGCCGGTGCGCCGGCCGGCACGCTGGGTGCTTCGGTCGACCGCAACCAGCGGCTCACGCGCGTGCTGCGCGACGCCTTGCACGGCGCGCTGCGCCGGCTGCAGGCGGGGCAGATCCTGCTCGCCACGGTGGGCGCCACGGCGCCTTTCGTCGGATTGCTGGGCACGGTCTGGGGCATCTACGGCGCGCTGTCGGGCATTGCCGGCCAGACCGGCGGCTTCACCATCGACAAGGTGGCGGGCCCCGTCGGCGAGGCGCTCATCATGACGGCCTTCGGCCTCGCCGTGGCCATTCCGGCCGTGCTGGCCTACAACGTCTTCGGCCGCGTCATCGGCCGCATCGAAGCCGAGCTCGAAGGCTTCGCGCACGACCTGCTGGGCAGCTTCGGCGAGGCGCCGGCACCCGCCGCACCGCCGCCGGCGCGGCCGATGCCGGTCTAGGGAGCGCGCGCGCCATGGCCTTCGGTCGCACTTCACTGGGCAGCAGCGCCGCAGGCGGCGGGCGTGCCATGGGCGCCGGTGCGCAGCGGCCGCTGTCCGACATCAACGTGACGCCCCTGGTCGACGTGATGCTGGTGCTGCTCGTGATCTTCATCATCACCGCGCCGCTGATGGCCAGCTCGATCAAGCTCGACCTGCCGCAGACCGACGCCGGGCAGCCCAACGACACGCCCAAGTTCGTGAGCCTGTCGGTCGACGCCTCGGGCAAGGTCTTCTTCAACGACAAGGCCGTGACCGACGAGGAACTGGCGCAGCAACTCGAAAAGGCCGCTGCCGACAGCAAGGACACCGAGGTGCAGCTGCGCGCCGACCAGGCCGTGCCCTATGGCAAGGTGGTGGCGCTGATGGGCATCGCGAACAAGGCCGGGCTGAGCCGCATCGGCTTCGTGACCGAGGCAGAGCCGGCAGGCGAGAAGAAGCCGCGCTGACTTTGCCTTGTCTTGCTCCTTCCCCTTCCGGGGGAAGGCTGGGATGGGGGCACGGCGGCATCGGAGGCTGCGCGGTGGTGGAGGCCGTCAGCCCCCACCCCAACCCTCCCCCAGCGGGGGAGGGAGCAAATACCGGATGCTCAGCTCAACACCACAGGCTTGGTGCGCCAGATCTCGTGCGCGTACTGAGCAATCGTGCGGTCCGACGAGAACGCACCCATCCCCGCCACGTTGAGGATCGCCATTCGCGTCCACGCATCCGAATCGCGGTACAGCGCATCGACTTCTGCCTGCTTCGCCACGTAGCTCGCGTAGTCGGCCAACAGCAGGTAGTGGTCGCCCCAGTTCACCAGCGCGTCGTAGATGCCCTGGTAGCGCGCGGGTTCGCCGGGTGAGAACGCGCCGTCGCGGATCGCGTCGAGCACGCGCTTGAGTTCTGTATTCCCTTCGTAGATCTCGCGCGGCTGGTAGCCCCGTGCGCGGATGTCGGCCACTTCGGGCGTCGTGTTGCCGAAGATGAAGATGTTCTCCGGCCCCACGTTCTCGCGCATTTCCACGTTGGCGCCGTCCAGCGTGCCGATGGTGAGCGCGCCGTTGAGCGCGAACTTCATGTTGCCGGTGCCCGAGGCCTCGGTGCCGGCCGTCGAGATCTGCTCCGACAGGTCGGCCGCCGGCATGATGACTTCGGCCAGGCTCACGCTGTAGTTCGGCAGGAACACCACCTTCAGCAGCTTGCCCACGCGCGCATCGGCGTTGATGGTGCTGGCGACGTCGTTGATGAGCCGGATGACGAGCTTGGCCATCGCGTAGGCCGAGGCCGCCTTGCCCGCGAACACCACCACGCGCGGCACGATGTCCATCGGCGTGCCGGCCGCCTGCGCGTCGAGGATGCGGTGATAGCGCGACACCACGTGCAGCACGTTGAGCAGCTGCCGCTTGTACTCGTGGATGCGCTTGACCTGCACGTCGAACATCGCGTCCGTGTCGATGTCGATCTTCAGGTGCTGCTCGACCCAGTTGGCCAGCCGCAGCTTGTTCTCGCGCTTGGCATGGCGAAAGGCGCGCACGAAGGCCGGTTGCTCGGCCATGGGCCTGAGCGCCTCGAGCTGCGACAGGTCGCGCCGCCAGCCCTTGCCGATGCGCTGGTCGAGCAGCGCCGCCAGCGGCGGGTTGGCCTGCGCCAGCCAGCGGCGCGGCGTGACGCCGTTTGTCTTGTTGTTGAAGCGCTCGGGAAAGATCTTCGCGAAGTCCGAGAAGATCGACTGCTTCATCAGCTCCGAGTGCAGCCCCGACACGCCGTTGATCGAGTGGCTGGCCAGCACCGCGACGTAGGCCATTCGCACGCGCCGCTCGCCGGCCTCGTCGACCAGCGACAGCCGGCGCATCAGCTCCACGTCGTTGCCGACTTTCTGCGTCACGGCGGCCAGGAACTTGGCGTTGATGTCGTAGATGATCTGCAGGTGCCGCGGCAGGATGCGCCCGAGCATCTCGACCGGCCAGGTCTCCAGCGCCTCGTGCATCAGCGTGTGGTTGGTGTAGCTGAACACCTTCTGCGTGTGCGTCCAGGCCACGTCCCATGTGAGGCCGTACTCGTCGAGCAGCAGGCGCATCAGCTCCGGCACGGCGAGCACGGGGTGCGTGTCGTTCAGGTGGATGCTGACCTTCTCCGAGAGCTGGTCGAAGGTCTTGTGGTTGCGCAGGTAGCGCCGCAGCAGGTCCTGCACGCTCGCGCTGCAGAAAAAATACTCCTGGTGCAGCCGCAGCTCGCGGCCCGAGGGCGTGGAGTCGTCGGGGTAGAGCACGCGCGAGACGTTCTCCGAGTGGTTCTTGCTTTCCACCGCCTGCATGTAGTTGCCGCGGTTGAAGGCCGAGAGGTCGATCTCCTCGGTGGCGCGCGCCGACCACAGCCGCAGCGTGTTGGTGGCCTGCGTGCCGTAGCCGGGGATGATGGTGTCGTAGGCCACGGCGAGCACGTCGTGCGTGTCGACCCAGTCGGCCGCGCCGTAAGGGGCGTTGGTGCCTTCCCGCTTCTGCACATGGCCGCCGAAGCGCACGCGGTAGTTCACCTCGGGCCGCTGGAACTCCCAGGGGTTGCCGCGCGTGAGCCAGTAGTCGGGCGTCTCGACCTGCTGGCCGTCGACGATGCGCTGGCGGAACATGCCGTACTCGTAGCGAATGCCGTAGCCCATGCCCGGCACGCCGAGCGTGGCCATCGAATCGAGGAAGCACGCCGCGAGCCGGCCGAGGCCGCCGTTGCCCAGGGCCGCATCGGGTTCGCGTTCGGCCAGCGCGTCCATGTCGACGCCGAAGTCGGCCAGCGCCTCGCGCACGGTGTCGTAGAGGTCGACCGCCAGCAGCGCGTTGGTGAAGGTGCGCCCGATCAGGAACTCCATCGACAGGTAGTAGACGCGCTTCAGGTCCTGTGCGTAGTTGGCGCGAGTGGTCATCATCCAGCGCTCGACCAGTTGGTCGCGCACGGCCTGCGAGGTGGCGTTGAGCCAGTCGTCCTTGCTGGCGGCGACCGGGTCCTTGCCGACCGCGTAGATCAGCTTGTTGGCCACCGCGCGCTTGAAGGCCGCGACGTCGCGGTCGGGGTGGTCGTAGGCGAAGTCTTTGATCGTCATGATTGGCGCTCTTCGGGGTGGGTGATGGTGTTTTGCTGCTGTACGTTTGTCTTGGGTGCGTGCGAATGACACCGGGTGCTCCCCTCCGCGAATGTCCCCCGGCCTTCGGCCTCCTCCTTTATTTCGCTGCGGGGAGCACCCGGCGCCATTCGCACATGGACGCGGCTGTGGTGCCCGCAGTTCAAGCGCCGCGCCCATCGATCACGCCGATGGGGTGCCTTGCGCAGCGAAATAAAGGGGGAGGCCGAAGGCCGGAGGACATTCGCGGAGCAAGGTACCCCGTCGGCGTGAGCGCACCCCGAATCACGAACGCATCGAATCGAGAAGAGGCGCGTCATCCCAGCGCCTGCCGATAAACGTCGATGTACTGCGCCGCCGCAGTGGCCCAGTCGGCGGGCCGGCGCATGGCGTTGCCCCGCACGCGCCGCCAGTCGGGCGCACGCTGGTACAGCGCAAAGGCGCGGCGCACGGCGCGTTCGTAGCTCTGGACATCGAAGCTGTCGAACACGAAACCGGTGGCGCCCCCACTGGCGAGGTCTTCGAGCGAGCTGTCGACCACCGTGTCGGCCAGCCCGCCGACGCGGCGCACCAGCGGCAGGCTGCCGTACTTCAGGCCGTACATCTGCGTGAGGCCGCAGGGCTCGAAGAGCGAAGGCACCAGCGTCACGTCGCCCGCGCCGAACAGCTGGTGGGCCAGCGTCTCGTTGTAGCCGATGGTGGCGCTGACCGACTGCGGCGCGGCCGCCGCGCGCTGGCGAAAGGCCTCTTCGAGCCAGGCCTCGCCGCTGCCCAGCAATGCGAGCTGGCCGCCCTGGGCGAGCAGCGCATCGAGCCCGCCGAGCACCAGATGCAGCCCCTTCTGCTCGGTGAGCCGGCTCACGAGGACGAAGAGCGGTGCATCCGGCCGATCGGCCAGCCCCAGCTGGTGCTGCAGCACCGACTTGCAGCGCGCCTTGCCGGCCATGTGGCGGCCTTCGGGCGTGTGATAGCCCTGCACCAGCGCGGCGTCGGTCGCCGGGTTCCAGACCTGGTCGTCGACCGCGTTGAGGATGCCGGTCAGCGCGCTGCTGCGTAGCCGCAGCAGGCCGTCGAGCCCGCAGCCCTGCTCGGGCGTCTGGATCTCGAGTGCATAGGTCGGGCTGACCGTGGTGAGCCGGTCGGCGAAATACAGGCCGCCCTTCATGAACGAGACCTGGCCGTGGTATTCGAGGCCGTTCATCTGGAACGCAGGGCCGGGCAGGCCGAGTTCCGCGAAGTTCCATGGCGCGAAGAGGCCCTGGTAGGCGAGGTTGTGCACCGTGAAGACACTGCCCACGCGCGGGCCGCCGGCCTGTTGTCGCGCGAAGTGCAGGTAGGCCGGCGCGAGCGCGGCGTGCCAGTCGTGCGCATGCACGACCTCGGGCTGCCACAGCGGATCGAGCCCTTGCGCCAGCTGCGCCGCGGCCCAGCCGAGCAGGGCGAAGCGGCGGTGGTTGTCGCCGTAGGGCTGGCGCGAGGTGTCCTCGTAGGGATTGCCGGGCCGGTCGTAGAGCGCCGGCGCATCGATCACGTAGGCAGGGATGCCGGGCGCCCCGTCGATGTCGATATGCCCGAGGCGCAGCCCGAAGCGCTCGCCCCAGGGCGCGTCGAAACCGGCCACGGGCGCCAGGTCGCGCACGCCCGCCACGATGGCCGGAAAGCCCGGCAGCAGCACGCGCGCGTCCTGTCCTTCGGCCATGAGCGCCAGGGGCAGGGCACCGGCGACGTCCGCCAGGCCGCCGGTCTTGAGGAGGGGGAAGAGTTCGGCGCTGACCTGGAGGATTCGCATCGTCAGTGCTGCCTCCATGCAAGATGGGATGGCACAAAGACCTGGTTTCTTCCAGGAATACCGCGGAACCGGCTTTGCCGGGCCGCTGGTATTGCCCCCGGCGAGGGGGTTGGCGAAGCGACACGAAGTGCGCGAAGACTGGGGGCGAATCTCATGCAGCCAGTCGTTTGAGCATCTCGCGCGTGACCAGCACCACGCCGTTCTCGGTGCGCTCGAAGCGCGCGGCGTCGACTTCGGCGTCCTCGCCGATCACCATGTCGTCGGGGATCACGCAGCCACGGTCGATCACCACGCGGTTGAGCCGGGCACCGCGCCCGACTTCCACGTCGGGCAGCAGCACCGCCTCGTTGATCTCGCAGAAGGAGTGGATGCGCACGCCCGAGAACAGCACCGAGCTGCTGACCTTGGAGCCCGAGACGATGCAGCCGCCCGACACGATGGTGTTGACCGTCATGCCATGCTTGCCCTCGCGGTCGAGCACGAACTTGGCCGGCGGCAACTGCCGCTGGTAGGTCCAGATGGGCCAGTCGGTGTCATAGATGTCGAGCTCCGGGGTGATGGAGGCCAGGTCGAGGTTGGCTGCCCAGAATGCATCAATCGTGCCCACGTCGCGCCAATAAGCCTTGGCGTCCGGCCCGCGCGAGGCCCGCGTGACGCACGACAGGCCAAAAGGATGGGCCAGCGCGCGGCCCTGGGCCACGGCGCGGGGAATGATGTCCTTGCCGAAATCGTGGCTCGAATCGGGGTTGACGCTGTCTTCTTCCAGCAGCTGGTAAAGGTACTCGGAGTCGAACACGTAGATGCCCATGCTCGCCAGCGCCACGTCGGGGTGGCCGGGCATGGCGGGCGGGTCGGCGGGCTTTTCGAGGAAGTCGGTGATCCGGCGGCTCTCGTCGATGGCCATCACGCCGAAGGCCGTGGCTTCCATGCGCGGCACCTCGATGCAGCCGACCGTGCAGCCCAGGCCGTGCTCGGCATGGTCCTTGACCATGATCGAGTAATCCATCTTGTAGATGTGGTCGCCGGCCAGCACCACCACGTAGTCGTGCTTGGTGGAGCGGGTCTGGATGATGTCGAGGTTCTGGAACACCGCGTCGGCCGTGCCGCGGTACCAGTGCTCGTCGCCCACGCGCTGCTGCGCGGGCAGCACGTCGACCATTTCGTTGAGCTCGGCGCGCAGGAAGCTCCAGCCGCGCTGCAGGTGGCGCATGAGCGAATGCGACTTGTACTGCGTGACCACTGCCATGCGCCGGATGCCGGAGTTCAGGCAGTTGGACAGCGCGAAGTCGATGATGCGGAATTTGCCGCCGAAGTACACGGCCGGCTTGGCGCGCCGGTCGGTCAGCTGCTTGAGGCGGGAGCCGCGTCCGCCGGCCAGCACCAGGGCGATGGTGCGGCGGACCAGTTGATGGGCCTGCAGTTCCTGCGAGGGCTGCGCTTTCGGTGTGAGGTTGTCCATCCTGAGTCTCCGTTCTTTCGCTTGTTGGAATTCATTCGCCGTCAGGGTCTCTGCATCGAGACTAGCACCGTGCCGTGCGCCTGGCTCCTACGTTCTTGCGATCCCGATGCTTGAAAAAGGCACTTGCGCCGTGCCGCCGAGCGGCCGGCCCATCTCACCCGGATCGTCCTCGGGATCGGTGGACAGGCGCAGGCGCCACGCGCCCGCGGGCAGCCTGAAGGACACAGCCTGCGGGCCTGCGTTCACCAGCACCAGCCACGAGCCGCCGTCTCCGGCGCCATCGCCGAAAAGGATTGCAAGTGCCGTGCCCGTGCGCCAGTCGTCGGCCGTCATCGGTTCGCCGTCGGGGCGCAGCCAGTGGATGCCCAGTGGCGTGCCCTGTAGCGTCTCGGCCGGCCACCAGCGGGTGCTGCGCAGGGCCGGGGCTTCGCGGCGCAGGGCGGCCAGGCGCGCCACGAAGGCGCTTGTGCGGGCCGCGTCGCTGTTGGGGGCGGAGGCGCCGATCCACGCGAGCCATGTGGTCTCGTTGTCCTGGCAGTAGGCGTTGTTGTTGCCCTGCTGGCTGTGGCCCAGCTCGTCGCCGGCCAGCAGCATGGGCGTGCCCTGTGACAGCATCAGCGTGGCGAGCAGCGCGCGCTGCAGGCGGCTGCGCAGGGCCAGCACGGCAGGGTCGTCGCTCGGGCCCTCGACGCCGCAGTTGTTGCTCATGTTGTGGCCGTGGCCGTCGCGGTTGTCCTCGCCGTTGGCGAGGTTGTGACGCTCGTTGTAGCTCACGAGGTCGCGCAGCGTGAAGCCGTCGTGCGCGGTGACGAAGTTGACGCTCGCGGTCGGCGCGCGGCCGTGATGGGCGAACTGCGTGCTGGAAGCGGTGAAGCGATGGGCGAAGTCGCCGAGGCTGGCCCTGTCGTCGTGCGCCTGCCGCAGCCAGAAGCCGCGCTGCGCGTCGCGGTAGCGGTCGTTCCATTCGAGCCAGCCCGACGGGAACTCGCCAAGGCGGTAGCCGCCGGGGCCGATGTCCCAGGGTTCGGCGATGAGGAGGGTGCGCGAGAGCACCGGGTCTTGCGCGATGGCGGCGAAGAAGGGCGCGCGTGGGTCGAAGCCGCGCTGCGCGTCGGCGCGCCCGAGCACGGGCGCGAGATCGAAGCGGAAGCCGTCGACACCCATCTCGCAGGCCCAGAAACGCAGGCTGTCCATCACCAGCTGCAGCACGCGCGGCTCGCCGAGGTTCAGGCAATTGCCCGTGCCGGCCCAGTTCTCGTAGAGGGCGCGGTCGTCGGCGCGCAGGTGGTAGTACAGCGCGTTGTCGATGCCGCGCATCGAAAGCGTCGGGCCGAGCTCGTCGGTCTCGGCGCTGTGGTTGTAGACCACGTCGATCACCAGCTCCATGCCACGTGCGTGTATGGCGTCGGCCATCGCGCGGAACTCGCTGGCGGGCGTGGTGCCGGGGCGGCCGCTCCAGTAGCGGGCCTCGGGAGCGAACCAGCCGATGGTGGTGTAGCCCCAGTAGTTGCTCAGGCCCATGCGCAGCAGGCGTTGCTCGTCGGCGCGGTGCTGGACGGGCATGAGGCTCAGGGTGGTGACACCCAGGCGCTGGAGGTGGTCGAGCACGGCGGGCTCCGCGAGGCCGGCGTAGGTGCCCCGGAGTGCCGCGGGGACTGCGGGGTGGAGCTTGGTCTGGCCTTTGACGTGCAGCTCGCAGAGCACGCGCTCGCCGGCGGGGATGCGGGCGTGGCCGGATGCCGCTGCCGGACCGGCGGATTGCGCGACACGGGCCTTGAGCGCGACGGCTGCGTTGTCGCGGGTGTCCCTCTTGTCCGGGTTCGCGGGGTCGTGGCCCAGGAAGATGTCGCTGCCGTCGTAGCTGCCGACGATCTCGCGGGCGTAGGGGTCGAGCAGAAGCTTGGCGGGGTTGAAGCGCTGGCCCCCGTGCGGGTTCCAGGGGCCATGGACTCTGTAGCCGTAGATCAGGCCGGGCTTGCCGCTGGGCAGGTGGCCGTGCCAGATGCCGTCTGTGCATACCGGTAGGTTGAGGCGTTGCTGCTCGCTCTTGCCGGTGCTGTCGAAGATGCAGAGCTGTACTGCTTCTGCTGTTGGCGCTGCTATTGCGAAGTTGACTCCCTGTTGCGACGGTGTTGCGCCCAAGGGGAAGGGGGTGCCTGGGTTCAGCATGTTGCTGCCTCCGGCGGGTGGTTGCTTTCCGGGGCCGGGACTCGCCCCGGCGGGCGACCTACTTTTCTTTGCTTCGCCAAAGAAAAGTAGGCAAAAGAAAGGCGACCCCACTGTCTGCGACCCTCCGCTTCGCTACGGGCAACCTGCGGTGCTCGCGTTTCGCGGGGTCTCGCAGAACTCGCTTCGCTCAAACAGCTGCGAGCCCTGATCCGCGAAACGCTGCGCTCCTCGGCGCAGCCAGAGGGGCTTGGGGACCGGTCGGGCCTTTGCTTCGCTCGGCCAGCAAGCCACCGCAGGCGCTTTGCGCCTGCGGTGGTTGGTATTGGCTTTTGGTTTTGGTATTGGCTGTTCCGGAGCCGAGCGCAGCGACGGCGCGTTCCAAATCCCTTCTGGCTGCGCCGAGGAGCGCAGACGCAGGAGGGATCAGGGCCGCAGCTGTTTGAGCGAAGCGAGTTCTGCGGACCCCCTCCGGAGTCGAGCACCGCAGGTTGCCCGTAGCGAAGCG
>Ga0209676_1000577_pt1 | contig 55175 bp, 62 predicted proteins | sample AraplaCvi_mLB_r2_FD_184282 | JGI IMG/M metagenome (GOLD analysis project Ga0209676, IMG submission 184282) | Arabidopsis root microbial communities from North Carolina, USA - plate scrape MF_Cvi_mLB_r2 (SPAdes) (version 2) | ecosystem: Host-associated > Plants > Roots > Endosphere | place: USA... | reverse complement strand
CACTTTTCGATAGTCGGATATTTCGTGAGATGGGTGATATGGGAAAATTAATGGAAGACCAGTTTCTGTCATTGTTATCTTATGTTGCAGATCAAGAGAGAAAAAAGATTCGTCAGAGACAAGCAGAAGGAATTGAAGTTGCAAAAAATCAGGGGAAACATCTAGGTAGGCCACAATTAAACCTTTCTACGATCAGTGAGCAACAATTACATATAATAGAAGAAACATATCTAATATGGAAAAAGAGAGAAATATCAGGAGTAATGTTTATGAATCGATTAGGGTTAAAGAAAAATACATTTTATAAGATAATGAAAGAATATGAAAATCAGTTAAAAGAAAGTGGGATTTAAAAAGTTTTTTAGTATCAGTGATATTTGATGAGAATGTTAGTCACTTTAATAAGCTGGTTCCTTAGCCATTAGGAACCAGCTTATTTGGTCGGTTTTATGGATAAACGTACCCATTTCTTTTTTTGATAAAGTGTCCCAAAATAGAGAAATGTGGATTGGATGCCTTTATTTTTTTCATTTTATCACACAACATGAATTCATAATTAACTATCCAATTACACCCGTGAATATTAATAATATTCCTAAGGAAAATGCTATGAATAAGAATGAAAAAAATAATTGCCACACAGTGAGAGAAAATGGTGATTGAATAATTATATCTAAAGTAGTTTGCAAAATATTTTGAAATTTATTGTTTCCATTTAATTCTTTATTAAAATTATTAATGGCTAAAATTAATAAATATAAACCCAATATCAAAAATAAGGATGCAATAATTAAGTAGAAATATGGATTGACTAACATAGTTACCTCTTTATTTTCTTTTTTTACAAATGTAATTACGACTTTTTTCCCTTAATCTGCAATTTTTTGCCTAAATATTTAGCGAGAGATTTTATAGGAATAATCACAGTATTACTGCTCTAGTCCGTCACATCAAGTTATGCAGGTTTAATGAGAACATTCTTGATTTAAAAAACAAAGTAAAAAACGACAGAAGGGTTTCAAATTTGTGTTTCGGAAAAATTTCGATGATGAATCATTTGATATAACGACTCTTGAGATATACAGCATAAATACGATTCCGTTAAAAATTTATGAACTATATTTTTTCTCTTTTTATTTTTGCACCAGAACCACAGAGGTTAAAAATGGACATAAAAAACGATATTCTTTCTAATTTTTATAGAAAGAATATCGTTTTTTCAATGGGATTGAATAATAAACCGTACTAGCATATAAATATGGGCTCCATTATAATCAAACCAGGTTACTAATAAGACTTTAAGACTCTCTATTTTTATAAAACAACCAAAGTTCATCGTATTTGCATTCCGTATCCATTACGTAGATTTTCTTGACACCACTTATTTGCAGTTCGTTATATAATCTCAGGTTAAATTCATTTACTAAATATTGCTTCTGTTCATCTGAATAATTGGTCAATTTATTCAGATTATTTTTAATAATATCTTCAAATTCATCTCTATTACTGAGAACTAAAATTTTTGAACTAGATAGCTCATTTGGAAAAATGAATAGAAGATAACAATAATTTTTTTTTGCATTATTTAAAATAATTTTTTCGAAAGAAATTGTTAACTGTTTAATTACCTTACCTTTTATTCTATTTGATATCTTATTTGAATCTAAAAAATAATTGTTACACAAAGCAAGTTCCCAATTCTCATTTCGAAAATTTTCTGTGATATTCTCTGTCAAATCATCAATTTCAGAAAGTAAAGTATTAATTCGTCTCCCGATACCTCTTAACTTCTTATATCTCATAAAACACTTCCTTACAATATTTTACCTTTCGGAGAAACATTTTTGTAATCTCCTGTCTTACCATTCGGAGGACTTAAATCCCAATGTTCACCTCTGTGACCACTCTTATCTTTTTTTGCTCTCCACTTTGTTTTCTTGTGTTCATAACCTCTACTACCAGAAAGTTTTTTCCAATCATTAGGGCTTAGTGACAGGGTTGCTGCTGTAGACCGCAAAGTAAGTTTAAATCCTCTAAATAGATTATACTCAAAATAGTATGATTCTAAGATTTGGAGGTATAGATTTATGAAACGAAAATGGAATAAAGATGAATTGCTCGAACATTTTGTAGTTGTACCAGCTGAAAGAAAACTGATAGGTAATAAAACTGGAGCTAGTCGTTTAGGATTTACAGTATTATTGAAATATTTTCAACAAATGGCTAGATTTCCTACTAAAAAACAAGATGTACCTAAAGAAATAATTGAATTTATAGCTCATGAATGTGGCGTATCTCCGGCGTTATTTGAAGAGTATCGTTGGGGTGCAGATGAAAGAAATTTTACTTATCATCGAAAACAAATTAGGGAATTCTTTGGTTTTAGAGAACTTAGGTCGGATGATAATAACCTTTTAACTGAGTGGTTAAATGAACAAGTTCAGTGTACACATGATATGGATTATTTAAAAAATCAGGCATATGGCCTTTTTCGAAAATGGAAAGTCGAACCTCCTTCGATTGGCAGTTTGACGCGAATGATCGATTCTGCGATAGATATCTTTGAAAAGAATTTATTTAAATCAACATATACGCAGCTATCTTCTAAGACCTGCTCGCGATTAGATTCATTATTAGAATTTCATACTGATGAGCAATCAGAAGAAACTGATGATGAGGAGATTCAAACAACAGTGAATTCTGGTATTTTAACTTTTCGTCAGCTTTTATCTTCACCTCGTAAACCGAGTGTCAATGCTATGGAGCTAGAAGTTAAAAAATTGTCAGCAATCAGACATTTGCAAATTCCTCCCAAACTATTTCATCATTTACCTCAAAAAATAGTCAAGAAATATCTACTTCGTGCAACCACAGAGACCATAACGGAATTACGCTCACATCCAGAATTCATTCGATATACACTACTTGCCATCTTATTTTCTCATTATCAAGGTAAAGTGATTGATTATTTGTCTGATTTATTAGATGAAATTACGCTTAAGGTCGGCAACAAGGCCAAGAATACCACTCGAAAAGAAGCAATAAAAGAGTTGGAAAGAGTTCAAGGGAAAAATAAACACATTATTAATTTATTAAAAGCGACAGTGGATCACCCCGAAGGAATCATTCAAGATACGATTTTTCCAATTGTTAGTTCTTCTACTATTCAAGATATTATAAAAGATATGACCAAAAATAATCGGGAATACAAAGAAAAAATCTATACAAAGATGCATTCCTCCTATCGAGGACATTACCGACATGCTTTTTCTAATATTTTAACAATCCTTACCTTTCGATCTAACAATCAATTTTATCAACCCGTAATTGAAGCCATACAGCTCATTCGTGATTATGGAGAAAGTGGCCAACGTTATTTTGCTACTGGAGATGAAGTACCGATTGAAGGTGTTATTCAGTCAAAATGGAAAGAAATTATTATTGAAACAGATAGCAAAGGGATAGAAAGAGTGAATCGAATCAATTATGAAATTGCGGTGATCCAATCACTGCGTACGCGACTCAGGTGTAGAGAAATTTGGATTGAAGGAGCTGATCAGTATAGAAATCCAGATGAAGATCTCCCTCAAGATTTTGAAGAACACAAGGAAGCTTATTTTCAAGCTTTAAAAGCGCCCATCGATGTAGAGCCATTTATTTCGGATATTATTGGAATAATGAAAGAAAAACTTTCTTTATTGCATGAAGGGTTTGAAAATAAAAGTAATGATAAAATTGCAATCACTACTCGAAATAATAAGGGGTGGATTAGAGCCAGCCCACTCGAAAAACAAATCGAGCCCCGGCATGTAGCGAAAATTAAGCAAGAGATTAAGTATCGTTGGTCTGACATTAACCTGTTAGACCTACTATAAGAGACAGACTTTCATACAGGGTTCTCTAAGTATTTTAAAACTACAGCTGATCGAGAGATACTAGATCGAGAAACCATTCAACGACGCCTTATTCTAAGTTTATTTGGACTAGGAACAAATACAGGTTTGAAAGCTGTTTCTGCTGGAAATACGCTAGATAGTTATAGGGAACTTAGATATATCCGTCAAAAATTTATTCATAAAGATCATTTACGAAAAGCCAATGCAGAGGTAACAAACCATATTATTTATCATCGATTAAAAGATGTATGTGGAGAAGCAACGACAGCTTGTGCATCTGATTCAAAACACTTTGGAGCTTATAATCAAAATCTTCTCACCGAATGGCATCCGCGCTATAAAAGAAAGGGAGTTATGATTTATTGGCATACAGATCGAAAATCAGCTTGTATCTATTCACAACTTAAGACATGCCTCTCTTCTGAAGTTGGTATGAACGAAGAATACCCTAATCTGCAACCGGTTTTAAGTAGACCCATTAACTGGGATCTTATTCGTCAACAATATGAGCAAATCATTAATTTTGCAACGGCATTACGGTTAGGGACTGCATCCGCAGAGTCAATTTTAAAACGATTTACTAGAGATACAAAGCATCCAACTTATCAGGCTTTATGTGAACTAGGGAAAGCAATTAAAACCATCTTTTTATGTGACTATTTACATAATGAAGACATTCGTAGAGAAATTCATGAAGGGTTAAATACAGTAGAGCAATGGAATTCAGTTAATACATATATTTTTTATGGGAAAAACAGTGAACTTCGTTCTAATTCCGTCGAAGATCAAGAAATCGCTGCTTTATCACTTCAACTATTACAAAATTGTTTAGTCTATATGAATACATTAATGGTACAAGAAGTTCTTTATGAAAATAACGAGTCTTGGTTAAAGAAAATGACGCCTGAAGATTTTAGGGGGTTAACACCTTTATTTTATCATCATATCAATCCATACGGGACGTTTGAACTTAATATGAAGACGAGAATTCCTATAAAAATGCTTGTATCGTAAATTTAACATTACCAAAAACAACTGTTTTTGTAATTTTCATTATCAGTATCTAAGTCTTTTATTTATAAGGATTCTTACATTACAAAAAATAGTTACCAGAATCATTACCAAATACCTTTACATTAAACAAGTCTCCTATACAATTGAATTAGCAGACATTTGTATAGGAGGATCACTATGATTATTGGTTATGCTCGCGTTTCAACCTTGGATCAAAAACTGGATCGTCAAATCCATTCACTTACCGAGTATGGGTGTGAAAAAATTATCCAAGAAAGATTCACTGGAACGGTTAAAGAACGAGAAGGTCTTAGCCAGCTATTTGATGTTTTAAGAAAAGAAGATACTGTTGTTGTTGAAAGTATATCACGTATTGGTCGTAAGACATTAGATATTCTTAGTATTATCCAACAGTTCGAAGAACTAGGAATTCAATTTGTATCATTAAAAGAAAATATGGATACAGGTACGCCAACAGGTAAAGCAATGTTACGAATGATGTGTGTTATTGCAGAATTAGAAAGAAACTTAATTGCAGAACGGGTAAAAGAAGGTTTGGAAGCCAGTAAAAAGCGTGGAAAAAAATTAGGTAGACCTAAATTAGAAAAAGATAAGCTTTCAATTGCATTACGAATGTACGATAGTAAGGAACATTCTGTTAAAGAAATAGTTGAAAGCACAGGAATATCGCAAGGATCTTTGTATAGAATGATCAATCATCGGAAATTTGCAGAAACACAGAATTGAACTTCTGTGTTTTTTACTTTGCGGTCTACAGCAGCAACCCTGTCACTAAGCCAAAAGGAGCAGGTATGATAGTAAAGGGAATGATGAGTTAATTACAAACAGTAGAAGGTCAAATAGTAATTACATTTTAAATGTCCATTGTACATGGGTATTATAATAATATTTTTATGGGTTGCTATTAATTCACTAGCTAAATAATCTCAGACAAAATGTAAATGAAGGTAGTGAGGATAACTGGTGAATAGAGTGAACTATGCAGTTTGATCTAGCTTATGTTGAAGAATTTGCAAAAAATTACAAGCGGATTGCATGTAGCTACTCTACAAAAATACATAAAAGATGGCATGTTAGACGCATCGAAAATTGATTTCAAGGGTAAAGCTACATATTTTTGTTTCTAACGAGTCATTAGCTAGTTTCCAAGAAAAAGATTATGTAAACAAATACTAGGAAAGTAGTATAATAAATGTCATTTTCTTAGAAACTGTTTTATTAGACACAAATTATTTGATTTCACTTTCTTTTATATTCTGGAGAGTTATACTCCTTTGTTGATTAATCTATTTAGAGAAGATTCGTATGTTTGAAGAAATTATTTGTACAAAGTGTGAAACAGAAATTAAAGGTGGAGAAGAGTTTGGTGCTCATATTATGAACCCAAAGTGATATAAATTTAAATTCGTACCCTTCCCAGCTCTTATTAACAAAACTGCCACAATTATTTTGTGTAATTCATGTTCAGAAAGTAATAGATTACTAATTATCAACAGTAAAAATTAAAATAACCGCCTATATATAAATGAATAGTATACCAGTTAAATTAAGAAAGAAGGTTACGAGTTTGATTAAACAACTAGAAAATGATCATGTATTAACAACAAAAGAAGTAATTGAATACTTAACGAAAATGTGGGGAGAAGAACCCTCAATAAATAGCATTTACTATTATGTGCGTGAAGGTAAACTAAAACCTAAGTATGAGGATAACTGGCGAATAGAGTGAACTATGCAGTTTGATCTAGCTATTATCGAAGAATTTGCAAAAGATTACAAACGTCCAGAAGGACATACACTTTCTGAAGTTTCAAAGATAGTCGGATTGCATGTAACTACTCTACAAAAACACATAAAAGATGGCACGTTAGACGCATCGAAAATTGATTTCAAGGGTAAAGCTACATATTTTGTTTCTAACGAGTCATTAGCTAGTTTCCAGGAAGAAGATTATGTAAACAAGAGTAAAGCAAAACGTAAATCGTTCTTTACAAGAGATAAACAATTCTATTTATATCAATCTTTTAGAAATGAAACAACTAATGATTATGGCCGTATTGTTGAGATTGAATATAATATTCCTACTTTATTAACTGCTCATGGTAAAAAGATTACTGGAGCTGCTATTACTGACAATGGATATGAACCAATATACAATGTAGGGTCATTTAAACGTATCACTAAAAAGATTTATGCTTCATTTAACTTTGTATTACCAAATGATATTAGAAGTAAGGATTACCGAATTTTCGACTTCATCTATCAGTATATTGGTGCGGAAAACATTAACATTGACCGAGTACAGAATAGAGTAATTATCAAGGTAAAACCATTATTTGTACAATTAGAAAAACAGTATTTAGATGATTATAAAGAAACGTTTACATTCTTTGTATCTATTGTTAAGGAAGGTACTGTACAAGAACGTCATAACGGTATTTATATTGGGTCTGAATTTGAAAGTATCACAATAAATGTACCGAAAAGTATTAAAGAACAATTACGTATGCTTGCTAATAAATCAGATTTATCAATTGAGGATTATGTAAAAGAAAAATTACTCAATCAATTGAATGAAAACGTCCGATATTAAAGTGTATCTATAATAGAAGAAAGTGGTGTCAAGGTACCAATGGAATCAGTTGACCAAATTAAAACTTGTAGGTAATGAATAAAATGCTATTATTACCTCAACTTTTGGTTAAAATATTAATACTGTGATTCCTACAAATTTATATAACTAGTATAGAAGGAAAGTTATCTTGGATTATGGAGATAAACTGGATAATTTATTAAATAAATTAGACTTGCATTGTATTTTAATAACAACTTAGCTGGTGAAGAAGTCATTTATCAAACTTGCATCAGGCCTACTTAAGTGATATCGTCAATTATAATTATTTGAAAGGGGGATTTTTATAATGTGGACAGAGGTTTGCGATATTTTTAAATCTGAAACTACAAATAATACAGAAGAAATGGGAACGGAAGAGTAAACGGACTATACATAAACTGGCTAATATCTTAGATATAAAAAACCTATGACAATTTCATAGGTTTTTTATTTTGTTTTTTTGATACGCAGTATTCATATTGTATACATTATGTGTTATAATTTGGAATATTATGTAATAAATAGGAGGGAAACAATTATGAAAAAATGGTTAAAAAGTTTAGGAGTCACTATGTCCATTATTTTAGTTGTAAGTGGAATAGTTGGTTATGGTAGTAGTTCCACCGTAGAAGCAAAAGCTGGTACAAAATTTACAGTGAAACTTTCAAAATGTATTGATGGAGATACTGCTCAGTTTTCAAAAGTTGGCAAGACAAGATTTCTTTATATTGATACACCTGAAAGTACTACAAAAGTAGAACCTTATGGTAAAGAGTCAGCTGCCTATACTTGTAACTTACTTAAAAAAGCAAAAACGATTCATCTTCAATATGATGGTCCAAAGAAAGACAAATACAATCGTACATTAGCTTGGGTTTGGGTAGACGGGAAATTAATCCAAAAAGAAATTATCAAAAAAGGATATGTGAAGCAATTTTATGACTATGGTACATATTCATATGAATCAGAATTAAGAGCATTACAAGTTACTGCAATGAAAAATAAAGTGGGTATGTGGAAAGGCTCAAATACTAAACCTGAAATTTTTGCGAATTGTACAGAATTAAGAAAGAAATACCCTAATGGTGTTCCTAAAGGGCATAAAGCATACCAAGCGAAATTAGATCGCGATAAAGATGGATATGCTTGTGAGAAATAACTAGTATTGTAGAATGACAAAGGTGATAGAAATTTATAGTTTTTTTTAGAGATTTATAACATTTTAGAATAAAGGTGAGTAAATAGTGAAAAAAATAGCGATTATTATGTTAAGTTTCACGTTGTTTTTTAATGTACAAAATGCTGGAGCTCATTCTGGCAGAACAGACGGTAGTGGGGGGCATAAATGTTCAGATAAATCTAGACAAAAAGGTTTGTGTACAGGCTATCACTATCATAATGGGGGTTCATCATCAAAATCCGGGTCATCAAATAATAGTTCAAATAAACCATCAACCTCAAGTTATACATATAAATTAGGTAGCAAAGGTTCAGGAGTAAAGTCTTTGCAAAATAAATTAATTTCAAAAGGATATTTAAAAGGGCGCGCAGATGGTAATTTTGGAAAAGTAACGGAGGCGGCTGTGAAAAAATTTCAAAAAGCAAATGGGTTAAAAGCGGATGGCATTGCAGGAGCAACTACTCTAAAGAAGTTAGGCTTAAGATAATAAGAAAATTATTTTAAAAGAATGTATTTAATATCAAAGACCAGGGGCATGGGACTATAAGATTACTGGAGAGTCAGGCTATTGAGAAAATCGTTTAAATGAAGTGATTTTTTACAATATTGGTAGATTTATTTTCGATTCAAGTGGTGTTCATACTTATGGAATACACGCTCCATACTATATAACTATATCCCAATCATGGTTAGCCGTAAAAAATGTAGAGCGATTAAATTATTCAGAGATAAATGATATATTTAATAAATCATGGGATTACTTTGCTAACTCCTTACCTTTTAATTATTTAGAAAAGCAAATATGTTTCAATTGTTATATACAAGCGATCGATGGGAATATTGATTTTGTAAAAGAATCGATCAATAAGGCGTATAGTAAACTTCCGACAGAAATGCAGAAAAAAATTAATCCCTATGAAAGATTTTATGAAAATCACTAATGTGGATACTGATCTTTAAACAGTCTCTTTTTCTATCAAATCTGCATTATTCTATACAAATAATTCAAGGCTCAAAAATAAAGTCTTAACTGTCAATTAAGCAGTTTAGACTTTATTTTTGATTCTTATAAACTTCTTTTTTTAGGAAATCTAAATAGTCTATAATATCTAATATTATTTCTTTCCTTTCATCATTTTCTATAATACGAGCTAATAATTCCTCCTGAGTAGGATCATTTGTTTCCTCGCCAGTTACTAAATAATCAATAGATACTTTAAAAAATGTTTGGGTTTAATAAGTATTTCGAGTTCTTATTTTAAAATCTTTATTGTATAAAAATGGTTATTTTTTGAAAAAATAAGAATGTACGTTCTTATTTAGTGTTTGGTTTGATATAAAATAGATTTATCACGTATTTAAACTAGGACTTTGTCCTACTCTTTTACTCAAAATTTGGTTAAAGAACAGGCGGTGTCGTGATGGGGAAAACATTAAATGGTTTTACAACTTGTAAATTAAGCGAAGAGTTAGAAAAACGCGAAGGGGTTCAGGTATTGAAAGTTGCACCTGATTTAAAAGTGAAAATCACAGCGTAGAATGACAATTTAGAAATCGTAGGTCCAGCTGTGATTTTAATTAATATCGATTAACTCTTTGAGTAACCATAGTTACCTTTAACGTAAGTATGAAGGAAACTACCTTTTGACGGTGCGTTTAACAAGCCAGTATAGAGATCTTTAGGAACGTTATGATAGGTATATAGACTACCATCATTAAATTGAACGTATAAAGATTGATTTGAATCATGGTATCCAACTGATGCTAGATTACTAGAGTTTACTGATATCATCGACATAATCTCACCTCCAATCAATCAAAATAGATGCATGTGAAAACAGGTCAAGGAAATCACATGCATCAACGGATGAGAAGAAGTATCCGTAATGTATACAATACTAAATTTTGGAGGATTTTACAAATGATTGGACATAAAATACGAAGGATTCGATTAGAGAAAGAAATCACCCAATTATAATTAGCTGATACTGTGGTCTAAAAAAATCTCGAATATCACATATTGAGACCGGAAGAAAAAGGTCACCAGATTTTGATATTATGTGCACAATTGAAGATGTATTGGACTTTAGCTTAAATAGTTTCCGAATATAGGATAGTCCCACTGTCCTATGTATATAGAAATAGAAATATAGAATGGTTTGATTGTATGCCTATTCAACTAGGGAAAGAAACATTCTGTACACAGAATCGCGAGGAAACATTTAAAAATACATTCGAACCATGTTTTAAAGATAATAACTTCTCATTTGAAATTTATATGGAACCAAAAGACATTATTAGACGGTTTGATACATTAGGAAGCTATGTTGTTCCGAAAGAAATGCGTGACCAACGTGGCTGAATGCATGATACACCAATTGAAATTATAGGAACTGCAACTATAGATGATAAAAATCTAAATGAAGCAGTCAATAATCTTCAGAAGGTATTAGCGATTACAGAGGATTTGCACACAAAAGAATTAATTCATGAGTCAATCATAAAAATTACACAAAAATAAGCCCGTGGCTGCACACGAGCTGAAAGAAGGTGATATGAACTATTAGCCTGCACAAGAGAGTTAGCGTAATCCCGTAATTCATTATATGTGTGAATTTCTATATTATTCCAAAGGGGGCTTCATTTAGTTGGAAATCGAGAGTAGTTTCTGATCCATATGGAATAGGCACATAACAAATTGAAAGAAAAGTAGAAGCTGAGTATTTAGGTTGTAAAGAAGAAATCTAGGAAGGAGACGAAGTGATGCGTCATCCGCATGGGATGTTTCATGATGACTTAGACGGTTTTGCAACATACATTCGCAATGGTGGTTATAGTACTAATGCATAAAAAATAGCTAACCAAATGGTCAACCATAAAGTATTCTCGACAAGTACATTATATGCGATGACTCTTGGTTTATGCAAGTGGAGGGTATGAAATGGAAAATTTAAATGCACAACAAAAGCAGTATAAATTTACAAATTTTGCAAAGTTTCAATCAGAAGTGAGCAATCCACATGATACAAATTCTTACGCGCCACTAGAAATGTTGTAAGTGAAGTACTGGATAAACATGATCTGTGCTATACCCAGTCGATTGGATCAGCAGGTGAGAATGATGAGTATGTAACAGTACAAACCATTGTTATGCGCTCGAGTGGACGATAATACCTAAAAAGTGATTTGTTAAGAGTACCCGCATTTAAACTAGCCAATGGTGGAGCAAAAAACTATGATGAAAATGGATTGGACAGTGCGTAGTCATCTAATATATATAATGGTGTGAATTTTAATAACACTCGAGTTCCTACAAGTCAAGAACCTAAAATGGTTTGATATTTTTATACTGAACATTCAAATCATCGCATAAATGGCCTTAGATATTGTAAGGGATACATACTAGGTCAACATCACAAGAAAATCGAAATGTAGAAACCTATTAATCCGGTACCAAACAACATCAGAGGAATTATAGTCGTAATCGCAAACCTATAAGAACTGAGATAGAACCAGATTGGTTGAAAAAGGATTACCAACAATCAGAAGTAGATCAGTCGGAAGTCGGTGAAGAACGTCTTAGAATGAAAGCTGAGTTAGAAATGGTTAGCAACAAGAAATATCAAAGTAATTGAATAGTGGTGATAGTGTGAATCGTACTTGTTCACTACAAAACGAATTAGATAAAATAATCAGTTGTAATCTTGATAAAGAAATTGTCATTATCTGTATTGGTACTGATCGTTCGACCGGAGATTCATTTGGTCCACATGTTGGAACATTACTCACTTAAATGAGCCCTAAAAATATAAATGTTATCGGCACGCTTAACAATCCATTACATGCCCTAAACCTGAAAGAGACGTTGGATTCAATAGCACACAAGTATCAAAAAACATTAATCATAACAGTCTATGCTTGTCTTGGTCGAGTTAGGAGCATAGGGGAGATACGTGTATTAAATGGTCCTATAAAACTGGGAATAGCTATGAAAAAGGATTTACAATGGGTTGGAGACATAAACGTAACGGGTGTAGTGAACGTTAGTGACTTTATGGAATTTTAATGTTCTTCAAAATACTAGATTAAGTCTATTGATGAAAATGGCTGAAGAATGTGCAGAGGTATTAAAAATAATGGATGAATCAATTGTGTCAGAGAAAACCCCTGCCGATTACAAGATTCGATGAAATCGACAGGGGAAAATTATTAGGTCGTAGGTACATCGGAAAGGAGATTGTTACTTACATGCCTATTATGACAATTTCAAGTGAATTTTAATTAAAATAAAAACCCCTGTTAACCACGAGATTGAAGTATGCAACAAAAATTAACAGGGGTTAACGATAAGAGAGCAGTTAGGGGGATAACCCTACCTACACTATAAGTATTTCCGTATTTCTAAAAAGTTATTCAATAAAGCATATCCCCTGTAAATCTTGTGATTGGGAAGTATGCAACAAGATTAACAGGGGTAGATGAAATTGAGCGAGGTTAGGGGGGATAACCCTACCTACTATGTTTAATATGACCTAGATGTTTAATTTTATTCAATAAAATAAACCCAGTAAAGTTAGAAATGCGCGGAGACCATTCTAATTTAACTGGGTTATGAAAAAGAGTGTAGTTTAGGAGAATTTGTTTCCCCTACCTTACGAATTAAGTATTCCCTGTATTCTAAAACTTATTCACACTTGATGTTTATAACCTGTGGATAAATCATGAAAAAACCTGTTAACTAAAAACTCGCCAAAGTAGTGTTAACAGGCAAAAGGAAAGTGTATGAAACGTATTAGGATTCAACTCTAAATAGTTATGTCCGATTAATTAAATTTAATCCGTATATCTAGGAGCTGTTCAAATTGAACGCCTCCGATTTTAAAGTAGGTGATTGGGTAAAAATCAGTACAAGCTATTCGAATCTATACCTTGAATACATTGAGTATATTTTAGATTACAAGTATAAAGTTAGATTAATTTGAGATTTAAAACATGGTAATCGAATAAGAGCAGATCACTTCATGCAAGTATCTAGTTATCAATTGACATATTCCAGTCAACAACGAATTAGTGAGGCTGACCGAGATATTGTCAACCTAACTTTAGATACTAGAGATAGATCTTGGTTTTATAAGATTAGTAGGAGGATACGAAGCGGTGATTAGATGGAACTCATGAAGCAGTTTCGTGATTTAGCAAAAGATGTCGAATCACTTAAGGTAAAGTTATATGATATAGATATTGACAATAGATACCTTAGAAAAAATATGCATATGAATGCCCCGAAATTACATGGTGCAATAGAATATGATGAAGGTAGAGTTATTGGTGATCCAATTGCGGATTCGTTGGGTACATGGACGATAAAGCATGTTCAATTGATTTTTAAGAAAGAAGCGATTGAAGAATTAATTGATGGGAAAGTTAAACTTTTAAATGACGTGAAAGAAGTTTTGAAGAATGCAAGCTCATTAGAGGAGAAAATTTTATATTTATGAGATGTGAAAAAATATTCGCTAAAACGTTGCAATTGAAGTAGGCTATAAATATGACTATATATGAAGAATTTATAGTAAGTTGAAAAAGGTCACAACGCTATTGACTTCCTTATGACATATTAATAACATGCCGTAACTAGGACAATATTTCTCCATATCTGCAAAAGAACTCAACTTTTGTTGGGTACTTTTTCATCTAGTTATTTGTATACAACTTGTATAAGTAGTATACTTTTAGGTGAAAGGAGTGGAAGTTTTTGCTAGATTCAGCAAGATATTATTACGAAGAAACAATAGTATTATTGGGAAAAGAGATTAATGTTAACATAACAAAAAAATCATATTCAGAAGATTTCGTTGCCTTAGCATATTTTAAAGAAGATGAGCAGGAGGGAATTAGGCTTGAAGCGATGGCAATCTCTATGTATAAAGGAGTTGCAAAGAATAAGTCGATAATAGCATTAGTTCAATTAGCTCCTCAAAAAGAGTTGTTAAGATACAATTAAATACACAAAATTTGTACGATTATTTTTTACAACAATTCAAAAACATCTATCAAGTTTCCGAATCACCTCCTTGTTAAGTAATACGCACTTTTTAGTGTGTTTTTTTATTTTGATACAACTTGTATACTATTTGTATTTGTTTATATAGGATTGAGTGTTACTTTATTATATAATTGACTAATGGAGGTAGATAAAATGGTTAATTATGAACATGTCGATTGGAATTTAGTTAAGGGAGTCTCAGAGAAAGTAATTCTTGTAAGTTTAGACTCTAATGGTAGGTCATATACTAGGGTGTGTGGAGGTAAAAAAATAACTGAATTTAACGGAATTGATGTTTTTGTGGAGAATTATGGTTATGAGGTAGCTGTCTATTCAATTGAACGCAGTATATTAGATCAGGATAGCAATTTAATTTTATTGGCTAATAAAACAGTAATTGAAACATCAAAATTATATAAATAATTGTAAAGTGCTCACATTTGTGAGTGCTTTTTACTTTATTTAATATTTGGAGGTGGCAGGTGAATGTAGATGAACTGAGATAAGATTAGACAAGAATATGAATCAACAAAAATCTCTCTTGCTGCATTAGCTGAAAAACATGATTTGAAGCTCGGTACGATAAAGAGTCGGCAACGTCGTGAATCATGGATTAAAGCTACAAAAAGGAAAAGGATGGAACCATTAGAGTCATTCAATCAGATGAGTTAAATGAAAATCAAAAACGTTTTTGTTACTACTATCTCCAGTCTTTCAACGCAACCAGAGCTTATAAAAATGCATATGAATGATGTAGCTACGTAACTACCAATGTAGAAGGACCTAAGTGCCTAGTAAAACCTAGTATAAAAAAGAACTAGAAAGGCTTAAAAAAATCCATGCTCAAGAGCTTTTTCTAGATGGTAGAGCCGTTTTATAAAAATATATAGATATCGCATTCGCAGACGTTACTGATTATGTTTCTTTCGGCCAAAGAGAAGAACAAGCGATTGGTATGTATGGTCCTGTTTTCGAGGGAAAGGGTGAAAATAAGAAACCAGTAAATTTAAAACACCAGAACAAGCTCAGTAAGAAATATTTAAATATATTGAGATGTATTACAATACAAAAAGAATGCACTCCTCCTTGAATTATCTATCCCCTATTGAGTTCGATGAAGCTCATTCATAAAATCCTCTTAACTTTGTGTCCACTAAATGTTGACAACTCCAGAGGTGACCTTATTTAAGTGTCTACTCTATAGGGTACATTTAAAAATGAGAGGATCCTTTTTTTATTTAATTTGAATAAAATAAAATTTTACCGCACAAACTAGGATTGTACTTTCTAGTGGTGTGGAAAGCACAATGTATGAATGGTAATGTTATTTTGCTATACCCCTTCTTTATTTACGCTAATGGTTCTCAGAAATGTGGACCATTGGCATGAATATAAAATCTAATTTAGCAAACAATATAAGGGATCTTCTATCAGCCAAGAAGGTCGGTGCGCATAGCAATCACTAAAATATTATATTCACTTCAGAGACCTCCTTTTCAGGAGGTTTTTGTGTATTGTAAGGAGAAATAACAAAATAATAACCGATACCTTTCGTTATGGGATTCATGTCATCGTTTTTTTATTAAGTTTGCGGTCAAACAAAATTATATTGTAGTTTTATTAATTTAGACTTATTTTATATCAACTAGGAATAAATTTGGTGAGTTTGGTAAAAATAAAATTACTCTTCCTCAAAAAAGAGTAACATGTCCTTTCTCCTAGGTAATAAAACAAAAATCCTAATTCGTTTGACTGATGCGGAGAGGATTTTTTGTTGTATGTAAACTGTAGAAGATATTAGTTGGTTTTGTATTTATTTCGTATACAATACGATGTATGAGAAGCCTCAATTTTCTCAATTATCATGTACCCTTAATTTGAGTCCCGTTTCTACAAGTGCGAGACTCTTTTTTTATACTTCTCCGTTCCAATTGACAATTGTATACAAAAAATATATAATTTTTTTGAAGATTACTAAGCCAATCTTTCGTTCATTAAACCCTATTTTTTTATTTAGTCTTGCCCCAGAGGTAAGACTCTTTTTATAGCTGTTTAAAGTTAATGTTTATTGGGATTTATTAATCGAAGGTACAATTTAATGTTAAAAAAATATGTAATTCCAACTTTCTTTATTTAATGAGTGTGTTGGGAAGCTTTGTCTTAACTGCAATAATTGTATCCTTGATTTTAACAATACCGGGGAGTAGTTAGGTATAATAAAAAAATAGAGATGCCAAAAAGACCTTGCGCCATTTGATTAGGAAAAGCGCAAGGTCTTCTTTTTAAGTCTGCGGTCAAACAAACTTAGATCCAGAACTAGCAGTTAAATTGTATAATAAAAATAAGAACTGTTCTGTGATTTGATCATAACATTAAACGTTTGTCTAGTGTAACTGGAAAATCTTTCCTTATTTAAATGTGTACTCTATGTCTTGATCCCGTTATGGAGCTCAACGACCTTGTTTTGCCGACTGGAACATTTTCCATCTGTATTTTTGTATAATTATCTTTGTTTAATTTTTCAATTTGCAATTCTAATTCTTGAGACTCTTAAGACTCTTTCCTATTTAAATATGTGACTTTATCGATTGATTGATTTAAATACAAATCAAGTAAAGCTTCTTTCTTACCTTTCATCTTATTTAATTGAATCGAAAACTTTTCAAGCTGTTTCTTGCTTCTTTTTTCAAGATCAAACCTTATGAAATAGCAGAATTATTTAATAATAAAATACTTGCTATGATATTGGATTGAATAATCTAGCATCTTGTGTAGATTCAAATGGGATTAAAGAAGAAATTTGGTCTTTTTATGATCAAGCGGAATCTAGGAAAGACATAAAAGAAAATAATGAGCAAGCTGCAATAGCGTAATATGCTTGAGAGAAGAACACGTAGTCAATTTAAACTCCAGATTCTTTTTTTATTTGCCCTATAAGGGGTGAGAGAAATCCATTACAAACTTTGTATGTAATCATTTTATAGAAACATTATGCTACGTGAAATTTAATGCATTTTTAAAAGGAGGATACTTTTACGAATAAGAGTTTTAGTATTGAGATAGTTGCAACTTAAGATAACAAAGTAATTAGAGTTATTCCTGTTAGTGGTCAAAGATCTGCTGAGCGAGTAGAACGCGGTGTACTAATTAATCTAAATAAAGATAAGTATTTCACAAAAATTGTATAGTTGTTTTCCATACTAGGAGTTTCAACAGTTAAAGATTATATCTCTAGCTTTTTTATTTTGTCTTAAAAAGGAGAGGTAATTAATGTTTACGTTTGAAGAAAAGAAGTTCGAGGTAGTACTCACTAGTGATCAATATGATGTTCGGGAATACATTGAAGATGCGACACGGTGCATAGGTACGAAATAAGAGATTTACCGTATGGTAATTACAACTGGTTATGTTATTTAACGAGTTACCATCATTGGCTACTCTTTTTTATTTTACGTAAAACGCTAATTGTAAAATTATCAATTTTGAGTTAGAATGAAAGAGTAATTTTTTTCTAAATATATTAACAAAATGGGACACACCCAAGTAACTCTGTATATACAGGTTATTTGGGTGTGTCTTTTTTTATTTTCTAGGAGGACTATAATGGTAAGATTACCGATCAATTTAACAAATTATAAACAAATTTTTGAAACGTATAGTACATTTATCTATATTATGATTTCAGTAGTGACGGTTGTTCTATTTTCATATTTTCTACTACCTAAAATGTGGAAGAAATATATTAGAAACTGACAAGAATATAATTATATTTATCTTTAATTTATCTGAAACTATATATATGTATTTGATATATTTAAGATTACTCATTAAAGCAGGAGAGAAAGATATGTTAGAAATTATGAAAAATTGAACTGAGTAACATAGTAGGGGTAGAACCAGCAACTGAATGAATAAGCGCAATTTCAGAAAAAAATGGTAAATGAACCAATTCTAAAATGTATCAGTTCATTTATTTAAATTCTTCATTATATTAAAAGTCTTTTATCTTGATCTATTCGAAATTCTCCATATGGATTTATATGATTGTAAATAAGAGGAGTAAGAGCGCGATAATCTTCACCGGTCATCTGCATCAGTTCTTTTTCTTTGAGTGTATGTTGAATTTTGGGTGTATTAATGTAGATTGAACAATTTTGCAGTAAGTTGAGACTAAGGATAACAATTTATTGTTCCTCTGGTTGATTCTTTTGGATTAACATAGTGTGAAATAAACTGTTCAATCGTGTGAATTCCAATCGGACAAGTATTCTAGGATCCGACAACCGTTAGGGGGTTAGAAGAAATTATATGAAAATTTGTACACAATTTATTCTATGTATGCTATTCTATTTTTGATTATCAGTTTTTAAGAAGATGCTGTGAAATTGCTGATATTACTATATTCTCTCCTTTCTTTGAATTTTAATTCTCTGTGAGAAAAACTATTCCAACCTAAAACGGATTAGTCTTTTTTACTGTAAATATTCAATATTGTATACATATTAAACGCACTATGGTATACTCTTTATGAGTAGTTTAATGCAACAAGCTATTCTTTCTTGCAACGCGTAAATAATGATGATAGAAAAACTTACCCAAAACACTGGGGTAAGTTTTTTTATTTTGTGATTGCAAGGACAAACCAGCCTTCACTGGGGTATCACAGGGTTGATGCTCTAGTCCGTCACATTATTTCATGCAGATTTTAATGAGAACGTTATAGGTACGTTAGATACATCTAATTTAAAAGAAGTTGAACCGCAAGAAAATGCTAGGGAGGAACATTTAAAAACTCTTCCAGTCATCTATGAAGCTTCCACATTAACGTAGAGGTACTTCCCTTTAAGGTGAGGTTCCGGATATTCCGTTTGATGCTAAATCTTTTCGAATAGTTAAATTGTGGATATTGAACACGATAGATAAAAATTGAAAGTTAGTTTTACAGCATTTTCAAAGAATATAGATGACAAAATAATTTTAACGATTACTATCCAAACTTTTAAAGTGGACGACTAAGACAGAAATTGCAAACGGACGTTACCACCTTCATACGGATAGATTAGGTGCAGAGTTACCGATTGACCCCCGTCCTACATACACGAATGGGTATAATGCAGGCGCAGAGTTTGGAGATTATCGCCAGTGGTATAACCTATTCATGTTTGTAGTAGCCACAAACTCAGGAGGAGATAGTGCGGGTTCTGAAGGTGTGAATCCTTCTATTCCACTGGAGAAACCGACTATTGTTGAAAATTTTGCAAGTCCTTCAATCAATGAATTTAATACAAGTGATGGTTTTATTGATCTAATTTGGGATGAAGTTCCTGGAGCTGACGGTTATGATTATGAAAGTTTTGACGTAGGAAATATAAATTCCTGGTCAACGTTAGATCAAGGAATATGGCCGACATATCTAGAAATAAATCATGGAAGATATCGACTACATCACGATGGATTAGGTGCTGATCTACCAGTTAGTCCTCGACAAACGTATACAAATGGATATAATGCCGGCGGTCAATACGGTGATTTTCGAAACTATGAGAGTTATTGGATTAATGTCAGTGCTTATGTAGGCGGTAAAAACTCTGGTTCTTCGGGTGTAACGCCTAGTATTTTTCAGCACAGTGAAATCCTTGAAAATGAATTAAACGATTTATTTTCAACAAATATTGAAGCATCAAATAAACAATATAATATATATAATTCTGAAGAATTTAAAACTATATTAAATAATAAAGAGTATAATGAAATTGTTAGCAGTATTGACGTTTCTAATGTATCAATAGCAGGAAGTAATATGCAATTAGATGAAAATGGCGAAGGATTTATTGAATTTAGTGATGAAGAATTTGGAGTTATTTTAGCTAAAAACGGTTATGAAGACATTTCAGGAGAATTGAAATTTTCCAATGGAAAAAATAAAATTAAATTTAATAAATGGGGCGTTGAAATTTGGTTAAGTAAAACAGCCGTCCAGACCTTAGGTGCTATAGGATATGCAGGGTTTGCATGGATGATTGGAATATTGTTTCCAGGGTTTGGCTCACTAGTTGCAGGCGTGTTGGCTCCTATTTATCACAATGTTATATTAAAAAAAGCGAACGCTATTTATGTGAAAAAATGGTATACAGGTAAAAGGATTGTTTACAAACAATAAAAGAGTAGAAGGAGAATGTTCTGTTGTTTAAAAAAATTTTAAAACAAATTTTTTATCCTTATTCACAACTAACAACAAGAAAAGAAAAATTTATTAGAAATATATTTACTTTACCTTTGCAATAATAGCAATTGTTATAATAAATAAATACCCTATTCCTACATACGAAGGAATAGAAAACGTAATTGCAACCATACTTATAACAGTATCTTTATTACAAATAATCTATAGTTATTTAATGTATAAAAAAGAAAAAAACCAAAGCAATTTGAATTAGCAAACTTTAAATAAAAAAAAGAACTTCTTTACATATATGAAATGTTACCCGAATAATAGACACTAAAAAAAAGGGGGCTATTATTCGGGTATTTTTATGTCCACGACATTTAAATCCTATTTATAATAAAAATATAAACTTTACTGCATTTGGATGGGATAGAAAAAGTGTACCGTTGCATAATAAGTCTCAAATTAAATATATACTTACTTATAAGAAATTAGGAAATTTTGAATAAAAGATGATGTAAATATATTCAACATCACCATGTTCATTCAAATGATGGTAATACGTTGTTGTTCCCTATTTTTTACACAGAAAAAGGGCAGTTCTTCATAAAAAGAAACTGCCCTTTTCTTCACTTAAACCTAGCTAGCGTTCGCATTTCTAAATATCCGAACAATTAAGGGAGCTATACGGAAATATAACTTACTTAAAGTCTAACATATTTTCATTATAATGTATACAATTAGAATTTATTATGTTATATTTAAATCGTATTATGAAATACAATTTCTCTTTTTGTAAGACCGATGTCAGATATAATCAAGTCAATCGAAGAAGTCTACCTTATGGATGGGGTAGACTTTTTTATTTGTCTAAAAAATGGTGAGATAAAACAGAAGATGTAAATATTATATACAATTCGTACACAAAGTGACAGTTTTTAAACGTGAATAAACATTTAAAAGAAGATTGTTTAAATGTTTAAAAAGTGCAAATTGAATCAAATGCTAATTTATATTTTAATACTAGCGATAATCGGATTATCTATCCCACAAGACATTAAAGTAAGTACTGTGAAAAATCAAACGTTAGTGGCACCGGTACTAAACATATCAAAAGATGAATCCAATATAACTCCACCAAAGAATGAAAAAATTTCCCTCGAAGAAATTTAAGCACCTGAGTACGTTCCAGAAGAACTGGAGAAGTTAACGATCTATTGCAGTTGAAGTTAGATTACAAAGTCCTATTCAACTAAAAAATTGGGTATCAATAATGAAAAAATTGTAAAATCACACATTCATGCGATACGACCGTATTATGGATATTCAAGAATAACTGACCGTTTAAGAGAAGAAGGTTTGTTAGTAAATCATAAAAAAGTTATAGATTAATGAAAGAATTAGATATCAAATCACTCATTCTAAAGAAAAGAATGTACCTTTTTATCTGACTTTCTGGAAATAGATTGATCATACCTCATCATCATCCAATTCACAACCAAAAAAATCAGCTGTCCATGTTGCATGATTTAATTTTGTAGTTCAGGTTTATCAGAAAGACCCACAATTATCCTAATCAATATTGGTATGAATACATTTGAGAAAGAATTATGTCTTCCTAATTTCTAAATACCTGACTTATCAACTGCCTTTTCTTGTTCTTTATCATTTAAATGAACATAAATTAGGCTAGTTTGACTAGAGGTATGACCAAGTTGATTTTGCACAACCTTGATATTCCCATTATTCTCGCGACTTAATCTAGAAGCAAAGGTATGGCGTAATTTATGTGGACTCATTTTCTTACCGAAACTAGCAGTATACTTAGCAACCAAGTTTTGAATTGCTCTAACACTGAGGACAGAGTAGGGGGAGTCACCTTTTTTATTACCTGTTACAAATAATGCTATCTCATCTGAAGGTAATTTGTATCTTTCCTTACGTATATTGATATACTGTTTTAAATCATCTAAAGCACTTTGCGTTATTTTGACAGCTTGCTTATGGGTATGACCTTTTCGGACAACATAAACCTGTCTCTCAACAAGATCTACATCGTCTAACGTGAGCGAAGCTAATTCTGAAACACGAAGAGCGCTACCTAAAAATAAAGTTAATATTGCTATATCTCTCTCTTTATTTTTTAGAAAGTGAGTGAGCATTTTTTTATTGTCTGCAATTTGATTTTCATATTTTGAAACTACAAACTCTAAAAATTGTTTATCTTGATCTTCATGGAATATCTTACTTGAAATTGCACTAGCTGCTTCTGCAGCATTTTTTGCTTTAGATATCTCTATCTTCTTCATAACATTACGATGGAAGTATGATTCCCCCTTGAATTCACCTACCTTATATTCAGTAATCTCAGTTAAGTATCGGAAGAGGGACTTTAGTGCCGATATTTTTCTATTTTTTGTATTTTGGTTTGGTTTAATCGTGTTAATTTGATCCACAGGTGCTTTACGAGTCTTTGCTTTATCTTTCTTATTTTTAACAATTTCAAAACTTGAAGCCTTTAAAAAAGCATTCACCGTATCTCTTGAAAGTTGCTCCAGGCAAGAAAGGGGGATGTCTTTAATATTTGCTACATCAGTTTCTTTTTGTTCGATTAACCAGTTAAAGAATTGAACAAAGTCATGAATATAACTATAAACTGTCCTTTCGGAACGATATTTATCTTCCAATTGATAAGTAATATACTCTTGTACATAGAAGGGAAGGGTTGAGGATAACGCTTCTATACGTTCATCTAAAGGTGTTGCTTCAACGTTTCTAGGTTTGTTTTTACGATTGTTTCTTGAAGTCACGCTTAACACTCCTGACTAATTTTGTCGAAAAACATTCGTAAAAGTCAATTTTAACGAATGTTAGTTTACATAATTTAATTATTGTTACCTACAACTTTTTTCTTTAAAATAATTTCCGTCAATATTTTTTTAACAATCAAGTTCTTCCCGCAATTCCTTGATATACCTTATAGAATAATAGGACGGTTATTACTGTTGTTATAATAGTTGAAACATAGAAGGGTAGTGTATCAAGCTTTGAAAAAGCAAATGTTAAAGTTACACCAAAAATTATCGTAATCCAAATAAACTTATTACGTTTTGTTTTAGTGAACCCATTCTTTTAATCATGTAATATTTTTTGAATCTATAAAGATTTCTGCAGCTCTTTCACCGCTTTTTTTCTTACATCTGCACTATTTAACATGATATGAAAAATACAAGCAAACAAACATAATAATTCTAATCGCAGTATCCGCGACAAAATAACTAATATAATAAATTATAGGAATTGTAATAAACGCCCATAGTACTGCTTTTATATACACTATATTTGGTAATTGTAGTTCTTTTATCATTTTTGAAAAATCTTCTTCTGATAGTCTTTCACTTGATGAACCTCCGTATAAAATTAAAACTACAATTAACAATAATTCATGTTAGTTCTGTTTAGTTGATATTAATAATTTATATCTATATCTACTAAGAATTCCAGCATAAAGTTTATAAATGAAGATAATTCTTAATCCATAGGATAATGTTTCTCCCACGTAATTTGGTAAGTTGTGTGAATAGCAATATCCAATACCAATAGCTGCTCCTAATATCAGAGAATTTAAATTTAATTTACTTTTTAGAATTCTAGGTTTTTTCTCTTTATTTAACATTTTAATAATTTCTATTTCTTGAATTTTTTCTCCTTGTTCTGCCCATCTAAGCATAGGTACTACAACAATTGTTGTTGCAATTGCATTCAAATAATCTACATTAGTTATTAATGAGGGTACCATTATAACGGCTACTAAAACGACTATTACTATTGTTGAAAATACGTACACATTCGTCGGTATGTGAATAGATTTTTTTATATTTTTTATTTCTGATTGATTAGTCATAATTTAATTCCTTTCTAATTAGTTAATAGGGAACACCCCACGATGTTTCCAGTCTATTAATCTATTGTTTTGCCAAAAGCTGTTCACGTTTTTCAAATTCAATTGTTAAAAGGGGAGTTATTATATTGATACACTCTTTAACTATATTTTGATGATCATCATGAACTGCCAAACCATGAGCATTAAAATGTAGACCATGAAGATTAAATGTACTGCCATTGTAAAAGAAAGTCACATATAAAAAATCCTCAAATTGAACATTTGCTTCATTGTTATTATAATAAGCGATTTCAAAATCTGGAAATTTTTTTGAATTTTCATTGCTAGCACTCACCGAATCATTTTCATCTTTTTTTCTAAACTAACTTCCCAAATGTGAAGGGGTTAGCTATGTCACTTGCAAATCCAATCGGAGCATAATTATTTAGGATGATAAAATATGTTAATCCCGTAATGCTTAATAACAATGCTAGCAGTACTAACAAATTCACTCCAATATTTTATGTTTTTTTTCGTTTTCTTTTTCCATTAAACATTTACCTCCAAATGCATTTGATTTAAACAATTATAACCTATTATTTATCGGCAAAATGTACTAATGTCGTTAATTTATGTAAAAAGTCATCATAATCCATAAAATGAAAATTATCTATTTTAAGTATAACTCTATTAATTCACTTTATAAACATTCGTAAAATTAGAATTAAACGAATGTTTATTCAGGCATAATATTTTTTATTTCTATGTCAATTGCAGGATTTTGTCCTGCCGAATTGCCCGCCACAACTCTTTGTCTATAGTCGTCAAATTCTGGGTTGTTATAAAATCCCGTTAGTATAGACAGGTCTTGGGTCAGAATGTAGCTCTGCACCGAGGTCATCTTTATACAATTGATAGCCACCATTGTCAATTGATCATTGAGTGGGCCGAATTACTTTATTTTTTGTTGTCGAGCTTGTCGTATTTCCTTCGTTAAATTCAGTGTAGTTTACCATTGAAAATTAGTACATTGTACGAAGTCGCAATCGGTGCAGGTGACCAAGATATATCTAACCAACCTCTCGCACTACCTGGATACGTATGTAATTGAACGGTCGGCTTTGCTACTTTAGATGGTGTAGCATTTGAATAAATGAGTGGAATTGCTGCATGTGATACTGAGCCTTTCTCTCTTGCCGTGTTAACCGCAAGAACTCATAAGTAATAGTGATGCGTATATCTTATAATCTGGACCACCTGCATAGTAATCGTTTGTATATAGTAGTTATACAACCACCCTCCCCTTCGTGAACGTATTGAAACACTTCGTAACCAACAGCGACAAGCTTCATCTCCGAAATTTGTCAAAATGAAAATGCGTGATGAAAATAAAGAATTAGAGTATGAGAATAAGCGATTGAAGGATGAAAATTGAAGACTAAATGGAAAACTGTACGAACAAATTTAATGAACTAAGAACCTTACTTTGTGGTTATATCCACGAAGTAAGGTTCTTAGTTTTTCTATTCATTTTTCATTTTAGTCTTGATTTCCCGAAGGGATGGGAAAAAAACACCCTTAATGGAGTCTTTCTACAAAACAATTAAAAGAGAGCTTATTCGAGGTGCGCAATTTCAGACCCCTGAACAAGCTCAAAAAGAAATATTCCAATATATTGAGATGTGTTATAATACAAAACATTTTATTATGCCTAACCTAACCTTTAGAATATACAGAAAAAAAGCAATTAGTCCTGATAGAATAGTTCCTTTCACCATCCATAACAAGAAAACTAATTCTCCAGATGGATCCACATTCATCACAAGGTTATTATTTCCAAAAGTATATCCATTTTGTGAAACAATATTTTGTTCATCACCAGGTTGAGGATCCATAGATAGAAAATTCCCGTGTTGAGGATAATAGTATCTAGCCATTAAATAGAACATAGTTGTTTCTTCATCGTAATAATAACCTGCGTATCGAATTGGATTAAGAATACCTAAAAGACCTGTGATATTCAGATGATTTCCGAAAGAATCATACTGATATGATGCTACAATCGTACTTGTTTGGTCAGTAATAAACTCAACATCTCCATGTACGTTCAGATGATAATAGTACGTATTCGAACCTTCAGTCATACTAAGAATCGTACCATCAGAACTATACTTATAGTATCTCGTTAATATATAATTCTCATTCGTTTCTTAAAGTAGACGAATGCTATCACCGTCATAAACGAATTGGGTAACGACATTATTCACTTTTTTCTGTACACGTCGTCCCTTTTCGTCATACCGATACTCCGCAATAGTCCCCCCATCACTAAGTCGAATTACTTTAATCAAATTACCGTCTACATCCCACTCGAATTGCCTTTCCCCATCATTCACCAACTGACCATTGTCGTCATACTTATAAACCTTATCATCAACTTGGATCAGTTGGTTTCCTTGATTATACACGTATGAAATCTCTTCGACAATTGTACTATCCATTTGCTTAATCGTTTTCTTCGTACGATTCCCTACTCCGTCATATTCATACGAATAAGTCAGTTGTAGGGTTGGTGCTGTTTCTGAAAGTAATTGATTTAGTGAATCAAATGTATAGTCCGTTACTTGATTGTTTTGATTGACGATTTTATTTCGATTTCCTCTTGGATCGTATGAATGCTGTCCTGACTTTAGTTGAACGCCATCCATCGTAAAAATGGTAAGTGATAGGATCTGGTCAACTTCATTAAACTGATAGTTCGATGCTACCCAGTTCCCTTGTATCAGTTCACTAATTCCACCGGACTCAACATAATCAATTCGATATAGGGTTTCTTTTGGATCGATGACAACAGTATTTTGGTTAATTGAATTGTATTGATACATGTGTAAATAGTCGACAGACTGATTCGTAATCGTTTGTTCTTCAATGTTATTATTATTGTCATACTTCCATGTTATCGTAACGTTTGCATCTGTACATGAAGTCAGTCGCTTGGTTAGATCATATGCACATTCTTTAATCGTCCCAAGAGAAAAGTCCTCTACTTGTGTGACGTTCCTATTTGGATCCAGCGTCCATTGACTTCATGGAACGTCATTCCAAAAAACACCAACTTGACGATTTTTCCTTGTCATATTGATAACCCAGACGGTTTCCATCAGGTTTGATGATTTCAATCACATTTCCATTTTGGTCATATTTTGTTTCTGTTGTTTTATTTAATGAATATAGTGGGGATCACCTGCTAAAGAGAAAATAACGCTACCGTCTCAACATTTCTACTAATGTAATTACGAATGATTCCCCCCTAACTGTTTTAAGCCTCTGATTCAGGTATAATAGTTAAAGTCTTTTCAACTGTTTTAAGCCTCTCATTTAGACTATTTAACCGAATAGTATGGAGTCCAGATGTTTGTTCTAGCCGATATATTTTCTGATTCATCTGAGTTATATAGATTTCCAAATCATTAATTCTTTTTATAAACCTTTGTATTTGGATCGGTTGGGCAGGCTGTCCTGACAGTTGTCTAATATAATTATACTGATTTGGCCAATAGGGTTGTGAATACATATTAAACTTAGGTCGATAATTTAAATTATTTAAATCATGGGAAAAATAAGAACACATATTTTTTCTCTCCTTTCTATTTACTAACATTTGAAGTGCCGTTCATTCTAAATTTGTAAGTTAGCGATCTTTTAGTTTATTAAGCAACTATTACTACTTTTATTTAAACATCATTTTCCAAGTGGATTCTCCGACGATTCCATCTGGAGTTAATCCATGATTTTTTTGAAAATTTTTAACTGAATTAACAGTCACTTGACCAAAATGACCATCTGGTGTGATGCCTAATCTTTGTTGAATTAATTTTACATTATTTCCCTGAGATCCATTTTTTAAAACGTAGCCAGGATATTGTTGCTTAATTTTTAATTGTGCTCCTACATCTCTTTTGAACTTAGTGAAAAGCTCTGGTTCTTTCACAAAAGGATAAGGACATGGTTTCCTGGTGATATCAAAATGACGAACAATATCATTTTGAGTAAGTTTGAACATTTCGCACAGGTCCTTTACTGTTACTACAGCCCTGTTAATTGTTTGAGGAGATAGTGTATTATTTTTTTCAACACACATCTCGACCGCGATTGATAATAAGTTTGCATTAGGTTTAAGTACCTCTACTCCACGGTAGGGTTTGCCATCTACGTAGGTGTAATTTTCGTTTGCGTGAAATGCTACTTCATTTAGAGGAATAATACAAATGGCTTCTTTGGGGTCTACGAAAATATGAGCTGAGGCGTATATGGGTTTTCTTCCTTGTGCAATTACTTCATTATTTAGTTTAGGAAGTACTTCACTAAAATATAATACGTGTCCTGCAGCTGTTCCACCTGGATTGGCAGTCCAATGAATAACAATTTTTTTTATCCCCCTTAATTGTGTACCAGGTCTTATATATTTGTTAATCGGAACAAACTTGTTAATCCAATTAGGCATATAACTACCACCTTTCATTCAGCCCATATCATGTTATGTTTATTTCAATGTACAATCTATTTATGTCACTTAAACCTAAGAATTTTATGATATTGACGTGATGAAAGGGAATATTTTGTCCAATTTATAAATGAGAACGGTTCTGGTGCAAAAAATCTATTAAACTAAGATATACTGATACTACGCATCTAAAAACAGGAGAATACTCAGTATGAACCATAAAAATTTATTCAAATAGAAACATTTTTCAGCCAAAACTTATCTTACTTAAAGTAAGGTGGTACCTACGGTACAAATTAAGTTTTTGTGATTTAGTGGAGATGATGGAAGAACGAGGTCTATCTATCGCACATATAACTATTATGAGATGGGTTCATCAATTGAGTTCTGAATTAAATAAGTGAATTCGATGTCATCTTAAGCAAAGGAATGGATGTATTTATATCGAGCAGTCGATTCATCTTTCAGACAATCTCTGAAGCTTACACAAATTCTGTAACCATATATTCAAATGTGTCAATTTCTGGTTTGTGGAACGGGAATATTAACTTATATCTAAGTCCCATTCTAAAGGAAGACGTAAATTCAATAATCATATCACTCTTTATAAATACCTTTTGATCTGTTCGTACTGTAAGTGAATAATCAATAGTATTGACACCAACACTATCTTCACTCATGTAAACTTTTCCGTTTTCTACTATTCCAACTATACAAAGTCATGTTTTACCTCCTTAATCTTAAGTTGTATCTTACATAAAGTAAAAAACGATACCCACAAAGGCTACCGTTTTCACAAGGAAGTATGAATCAACATCTAATTTTACATCAGTCACATCACCATCGACCCATCTTTTTAGTTCATTTTCAGATCGAATTAAATTAAATTCTAAATAAGATATGCTTTCTTCTAGCTGTCGATAATCTTTTAACTATTCATACAAGGAATTCGCTACTCTTTACTGTTTGTATTTATGAGGACTCCAATTCCTAACTTTACCCTCTTTTGCGTTTTCAATTCTCAATTTTCTAGTGAAGAAATGTATAAAGACTATGGTTACTAATATTATTAATGCGATGATCGATGCGACTGTAAGTAGAGATGAATAATCGTAATGTGAAACAAATACTTTTATCATGTCAAATATGTTCATTTTAGGTATAATGCTCCTTTTTTAATAATTTAATGTCACTACGATTAAGAATGAGATAGCAACAACAAACGTCATTCGTTGACTTTTTTGATATTCAGTTATTGTCTCCCAATTTTGATAATTATTTATGACTCGTGCTGCATTGGTTGTGATTAGTAGCGCACAGTGTGCTTGAGATCATAAGATGATCCTTTCACTAAAGTTATTACATATAGGATTACCTCAATTCTTAAAATTAGTAACGCAAGTTACAATTAATGGTTATACCATCTGGTCAGCAATATCGTTTAAAGCAGGTCTGTCTAGAATTTCATAACAAATACCATCTGGTCCTCTTCCTCGTTTAACAACTATTCCCAGGAGAGACAGTTTATCCAGAGTTCTACAACCTACCCTAGAAGGTTTGTGTGGATCAATTAAGTAAGCTGTGCGGACAGCACCGAAATCCTTGTCCTTCGTTAACTCAACAAATTTAATTACTGCTTTTTTTCCGTTTTGGTTAAATGTTTTACAAAGTGATTCGTGATAATAATTAATTGCATATGTTATAATTAATTTGTTCATTTCATTAGAATTACCCAAAAATCATCAAAATACCAAATATTTCAAATGTCGTAAAAAGTGCCCATTTCCTAGAAGATAAGGAGCACTTTTTTGCGTTTCAATACCTAGTTACATAATCAATGGTCTTTTTTAATGTATTGATGGTATTTTTATCGTTTGATTCATCAATAATTTCTTCCAAACTTTCTAATATATTAGTGTAATATATTCTTCAGAACTAGATTTTAGTAATATACCTTCTCGAGTTTTGACTAACTCCACCAAATCACCCGATTTTAAATCTTTTTGCAACTCAACCGGAATGTAAATCCGGTTTACTGAATCAATTTTACTTTGTTTGTAGACACCAACTATCTGTCCTTTCTGTGCAATTTAATTATTTTATTAAGGAGATATAATAGTTAATTCAATTCACCTGTAAAAACTGTGATGAATTTTTCATGATTAGAGATAGATACTTAAATCGTTTAGAATTAGCCTGTATTAATTGTCTAGCACCATTCCCGTCAGAATCCCTTGAAATGATAAAGAATGGTGTAGATTAAATTAATAAGGGTAAACACGCCATAGTCCATGTCGGTAGTTCTATTCTATTTTCAATTGAAGTGGTTGATGTTACAAACTAAGGTATATATGCTAGTGTTTTTAAAATCAGCAGTAAAGACTCAATTCTTTTGAAATTAATTGCTCTTTTTTCATCAGTATTAAATGGTAATGCTAAACAATAAAATGTACCCTTTGTAAAGGACATTAAAAAAAAGGTTAGGCCACACAAAGAAGATGATTTCTGTATTCTACAGGACTCATCTTCTTTAATTTCCATTGATATCTAAAATAGTTATAGTACTTCATATAGTTTCTTATTTCTTTCTTAAGCTCATCTAAAGTATTACACTGCTTTATATTAGCCTCATCTTTAAAATGACCAAAAAAAGACTCTTGCAGAGCGTTATCCCAACAATTTCCTCTCCTAGACATTGATTGTTTCAACCCTAATTTCTTTACATGTTTCTGAAAAGTGGGGCTAGTATAATGTGAACCTTGATCTGAGTGGATAAATGCACCTTCAGCTAACAAGACCCGGTTATTTTTCCTTAATTTGAATAAGGTATCAGTCGCCAAATCTAATGTAAGTCGATTTGATACATTATAGGCTAGTATTTCATTTGTTGAACTATCCAAAATTGTTTATAAGTAGGCCTTCTGGCCTTTTCCATAATAAAGGTATGTGATATCAGTAAGGAGGACTTTACCTGGAATTCCTTGTTTGAAATTGCGGTTTAATAAGTTCGGTAACACGGAGTGTTCTTGTGTAGCTTTCAACATCATCTTATATGGATTAGCCTTTCTAATAGGGCAGATAATCTTGTACTTCTTCATAATTCTTCGTATACGTTTTAAGTTATATACAATTTTTAATTGCCTTTGTAGTGTCATTTTAATTTGTCGAGCACCTTTTTTACGGTTTTTGAATTTGATAGCTTTTAATATGTTTTCTTTTACTTTTGAATCTAGATTCTCTCGTTGTAATCTTCTTTCAGAAGCAACAAAAGAAAAATAATTATAATATCCTGAGCGTGAAACACCTGATATTTTGCATAAGAAGCTTATCATATTTTTTAACTTAAAATTTTCAACTACTGAACGAATTAAAAGAAACTTATGTTCGGCAGAGACTTTTACTCTTTTATCTCCATCCCCCTTTCCAACATGTCTAGCTTTTTTAATAATTCATTTTCAGCTTTTAATAATTGGATTTGAGCTTCTAATTTAGCGTTCTTTTCTTCTAAAGTTAATTCTTTATTAGTCGGTCTTCCAGAATTTCCTTTACGCGTATCACGAAGTCCTAAAACACCGGATTCATTAAAAATAGTGCGCCATCTATTTGCTGCCCTATTAACTCTGATCATACCCAAGATATCGACGTCAAAACCATTTTCCTCAAAGATCTGCCTAGGTAATTTTCCTTTTTTATTTTCAGTAATAAAAATTCGTTTAAACTCGTCAGAGTATGTAATACCTTTTGGACTTACAGATTTAACATTTGGATTTTTAGATAGTATGTTGATTTCCTTATTTGTAAAAAGTTTCTTTGACATTTAAATTCCCCAGTTAATCTATTTTTCTTTATTATATAAAAAAAGCACCCCATAGAGATGACCTTTTTCTAGTGTCTACTCTATAGGATACATTTTACAATCTATTTGTTCTTTTAATACTTCTATGGTCTGTTCATGCAAAGCATTAATTTTACCAGTAGGAGACGACGCCTCCATCGGATTTTCCCCTTTCTATTCTTTAAATACACCATTCCTGCGTTTTTTTGTTGTATATTATTCGTATACAATGTAATTAAATTTTTCCCTTTATGTCGTATAATGATATAAAGGAGGCTAGTTTATGAAACTTTCTAATAAAGAAATAGCTCTACGAATTACGGTTGCTTCTATTCCGAATATAAGACAAAATACTGCAATTGATAATAACCAACTCTTCGCTAATGAGGTCTTAAAATTCTATCAAACTCTTTTAAACGATTTAGATAAGGAAAGTACTGAATCAACTTTATTACCGTTGCAATTTAACAAGTGAATTAATTAATAAATTTGATGCAATTAAAGAGTTTCAAAGTGTCGTTAGAGTCTTCCAACTCTAACGACATTGTTATATTAAGAAGCACTTCAATCTATATCTGAAACGGTTATCAACTTTTGATTATGAATAATAATCTCAACGAATTGAGCAATTTCCAGAAGTGCTTTCGGCTCTAAAGTTTCATTTTCAATTTTATGCTTAATTTGTGTCAAGAATGATGTTCTAATTTCTGAGATGTTATGGTTTTTATTCAAATTATTCTATATATTTAACCCTTCAATATTATTAACAATACCATCTATAATCTTCCAAACGCTTAATTTTACTTTCAATATGTGATGCTACCATACGACTAGCTAACTCTAAGGAAATTTAAAACACGAGGCAAAACTCATGTGTAAATATCAATGCTAGAAAGAATACAAGAGCTAATGTGAACCATATCCAAAATTGAATTATGAAACTCTGTATTTCACGTTTATATCTTTCTTCCACGGGATCTCCTATCTAAGTAACCTACACTACATATAACATTTTTTGTATACGATTAGTGTATAATTGTAGTGAGGTGGTGATAACGATGGAATCAGTTAAAACTAATGCGACAGTAAAATTTCATTCAAAAATAATATACGAAGGATTTTGTAGTGCTGTAGCTAGTTACAGAGAATATTTAAAACACGTTACGGATAGACAGACAAGCAACCTTGCAATTTTTTACTTATACGAAGCCCTTGCTAATTTTAATAGTGCTGAAGTTCTTGCACACGCAACAGATGAGATTTCAGAAGTAACATTTTTAGACATAATTGCTACATTTGAATATTTTAAAACGCAAATTATTTGTGATATTAAGTATAATCAAGTATCTCCAGACACTGAAATTATATTTAATAATTTAAAAGTAGCTTATGAGAAAATCAAAGTAGAAGTCGAACAAAATATAACTAGTGAATGAACTTAAATTGAAGGATCTAATAATTCCATCTGGGGCGGTTAGATTACCACCACTTGTTTGTGATTTGATTCTCTTTAAGTCACTTCTTTTATAAAATTGTAAGAATGTAAGCTGATTTTGAAATACAAATGTCATTCGCTTTTTCAGAAATAATATCATTAAGTTCTTTTTCCATTCTCAGTGTAAGGAATTTTGTCATCTGTTTAATCACTTTGACATCACCTACTGTATTTACATTTTTCAGAATCACCTAAATGACGTCAATATATTTACAAAATATTTTTTAGGTGTACTATGATGTCATATACAGCAAGGGGGTAGTCGCGTGAAAGAAAATGAACAAAAAAGGTTTACACTTCGAATGGACTCAGAATTGTTTGAAGTTATTAAAAAACAAGCTAAGAAAATAAGCGTTCTGTTCCTAAAGAAATTGAACATATGTTAGAGCAGCATTTCATTCAGCAACTGGATACCTAAAGCAGAAAAGAAAAAGGGCTAGCACATATTGATATACCCCTTAAAAGTTAGACACACAAACTAACTTTTAAGGGGTGTTTTTAAAGCTAAATTGTCACCAGATGAAAAGATAAAAATGATTTTAAGATACATAGAAGGTAATGAAAGTATTAAGAAAATAGCTATGAAATTTCAATTTATGCTTCTATTTTAAGTGGATGGATTAGGCTTTACGAACAACAAGTTAGAGAAGCATTTCTAAAAAACTATACAAGCTATTCAACGCAGTTTAAAATGGATGTACTAAATTATATGAATGAAACGGGTGCATCCTCTATTGAAGCCGCTGCGATTTTCAATACTTCTTCACCTGGTATGATACGACGATGGAGAAGGACTTTCGAGATTGTAGGAGTTGATGGCCTACCATCAGATATGCTTTCTATCTGTTTTACACCTACATTTGTGGCTTGGAAGGGGTTGGTTTTTATTTTTAATGTTTTATACAACATTTAACAGTTACCCATACTTAAATTGTAGCTTTTCATTATGTTTTATCCCTTCATTTGCCAAATGAAATACACAAATCCAATAATAATGTATATCTCATAAATAAAAATTATTCTTGAATATGTTTAATTAAAGGTCCACAATATATAGTCTTCTTGTACAAATATCTTTTCTTGAAGAATTTGAATAAATATAGCGAATATAATTGTTAACACAATTGGTAATATTATAACTGTGATAGGCCATTAATCGTTCATGACAATAACAGTTTAATCCCTAAAAAACCTTATTATATCAACGTTTTAATTTAATATAATTGTTTATTACTTTTTAAAATTGATTTAAAATTGTAGTTCCTGCCCCATAAAGATGATAATACTATCAAGCACACCTGCATTATTATTTTCATTCCATATAGTCCATATAAAACGTTGTTAGTGAAGTACCTAAGCCTACGCACTCTTACCTCCGAAGCCTTGTAAGTACCAAAAAAAAAATTATTTAGATAAAAAATCGATTGTCCCATCCACAATTGAATTTGTTGTATTTGTTTGAAATTCTTCTGATGTCATACGCGATTCATCCTTTGAATTGGAAATGTATCGAAGTTCAAGTAAGATTGCAGGTCTTGTATTTTCTCTTAGTACCTTGTAGTCGCCGTAACTTACTCCACGATTTCTTGCTTCCAATCCATTTTTAAAAATATGGTCATGCATTAGTACTGCTAAATGCTCGTCCTTCTTTTTATTGTAATAGGTTGTAACTCCTTCAACATCATTTGTAAAAAAAGCATCAAAGTGAATACTTATAAACAAATCTGCTTGATTTTCGTTTGAAATTTTCACACGATCTGGAAGTTGTATCTTTACATCTTCATTACGCGTTAATATAACATTAGCTCCAGTACGTTTATTTAACTCTTTTTGTATATTTTGAGCCATCGTTAAGGTGACATCATTTTCGATTGTTCCATTTTGTCCACTTGCACCTAAATCGTTTCCACCATGTCCTGCGTCAATAACGATCGTTTTTCCTGTTAATATCTTTTCAGAAGCTGTTGATACTTTCTTTTCGTCAGTAGCTTTAGCCCTATTTTCTTTATCGAATAATATTCCTTCTCCTTGAAGTTTCTTAAATAAAACGACCATCATAAACGCTAGAATAATGAATAAGAATCTTCTTTTACGCTTATTTCTCTTTCGCTTCATGTAAATTCCCCCTAGGCTTTATATCTGTCTTGAATTAATAAATACAATAGACACATTTTAAAAACGCCGATCATTCCAAAAATTTAATGGGAAATGTTCATTTGGACTATATGCCTTAAATGCATAGCCTTTAGCTCTTAACGTACGAATCATTTCAGGAAGTGCCTCGACAGTCACTTGCTTTTCATGTAATAGAATTACTTCTTTATTTTTGGTTATTTGTCTGTTCACTGTATTGACTATAGTTGAAGTGGTAGCAGTCTTATCCCAATCTTGTGTATCTACATTCCAATCCCATATTTTAAAACCTGCTCTCGCAGAATCATCTCGGAGTTTTAAACTCAAACTGGGTCTTGAACCATAAGGGGCGCGAACTAATCGTGTCTTTTGGCCAGTTAAGTTATGGATAATCGATAGTGTTTGTTCCATTTCAGACACAAAATGACCTTGTTTGTACAATCGCTGATAATCATGAGTCATACTGTGTGCGCCAATATAATTACCTTCTTGAACTACCCTCTTTACTGCTTCTGGATATTCATTCATTTTGTTTCCCACCATAAAGAAAGTGGCGTGTACTTTCTCTCTCTTTAATAAATCGAGTATTTGATTTGTCAGCATGCTCGGTCCGTCATCGAATGTCAGATAGACAACTTTCTGTTCTTGAACTTGTTGTTTGTTATTTGGTGGATTGACATTATTTTCTTGCTTCTCTTGATCAGGATCCGTTTGACTACTTTCTTTTGGTTTATATGGTTTTGTGTCACTTGATGGATTTGGAGTGGCATTTCCGTTTTCATTAGAAACTGGGGATTTTTTTTGATTATTTACCGGAAACCGAGTTGTTTCTTCGCCTTTTGCTACATTTACAACTGAAAATTCTTTCACTTTTCCTACGAAAAAATTAATGAGTGAGAACATTAGTAGGGCCCCACAAATCATTAATAGTGATTTCTTTAAAATCCTAATTTGTCTTCTTTTTCTTCTTTTACGAGATTTCATCTCTTTTTCACCACACACTCCACTCCTTGAATATCCTTACAAAAATCTTCTTAACAATAAATATAAAGAATCGAAATAAAGTTGAGATAAAGATGAGGTGAAGAATCAATAAAGATTGATAAAAATTGACAATAAATTTCAAAATTCATTCTATAATTCAAAAACAAACAGATCATAAATTTGGACATGAAAAAAGACCATTTTTTCGAAAGGTCTCTAAGAAATTACTTTATCTTTCTACTCGTTTAAGTAAGTCGTTACTCTGTTCTGTATAATCTTCGCTACACTTTCTGCAGATTTTTGCCCCTTAAAATAGCTTTTCGTTTCTTCCTCTATGATTGTTCTGATTTTTTCATTCCATCGTATTTGTTTATTCGCCTCAGAAATCCATTTGTTTCAATGGTTCAAGTGATGCTGCTGAAACCGTTATATTGCCACCTTTTCCGCCATTACCCTTTGTATTTTCTAATTTTCCTTCTATTAAATCGGTAAATTCCTTCTCATTTGCCGCGATATTCACAGGAAACATACCACTTTTTGATTGAGTTTGTATCTCATAAGAAAGTAAAAATTTCAGGTAATCCCAAGCTTCCATTTTGACCGTGGAATTTACATTCATCGCATAGCGATCATATCCAGAAAAGGTAATACCCGATTCTTTTTCAGAAGAATGTCGAAAATCGTAAATAGTCCCATTCTGATAATGATTAGATGAACGCATCGCATAATCTTTTGCAGAATAGATTGCCGAGCTCATAGAATATAAAATGCCTTCAGGTGAAACGAACATCACAGTATCAAGTGTCCCTTTTGCCTTTAGCTGCTTGTTTATTTCTGTAAATCGATTCCATGTCCAATTTTGAATTAACCGCAAGAACTCTTATGTAATAGTGTTGAGCGGATCTATAATCTGGTCCTCCTGCATTGTAGGCGTTTGCATACAAAGCTGATGGATTCTAAAGCAATTTATTGCTGTAAACTAAATAACAATGACCAAATCAGTATAGAGTATATTTTATATTGGTTTTATTTTGATTATTTTCATGTGAAATACGATTCATTTGCATTTTTTTACCAATTTACGGGAAAATATCATAAATCCCCATTCATAGTTTCTCTTATTCCTATAGTTGGAGGTCGTAACTTGTTTTCTTTCTTCATTACATTATTTATGTTTGGTTTTCTATTTTTGTTAGCAGTTGTAATCCTATTCGTATTAATTAAGATGCTAGTTAAAAATAAAGGATATCTCCATCTTGATTACAGTTATTTTATTAGGACTCCTCTGTATAACCATTATACTATATCCAGGCCGTTTCTTTTTTCTATCTTTGACTGAGTTACCTGATGTTTTATCGAATAATACCCAAAAATATGAAGTGGCATGTAAAATTGACATCGTTGAGTCCTCAAAGGGTAGTGAGTCAATAGTTGCGAATTTCAGTAAATATACTGTAAGCTTTTCATCTCCAAAATACCCTGACCAGGAACCTATCATTGTATAATTGAGTTTAATCCTGTAACCCAGTCTGGGGATTACTTACAATTAGAGAACATAGATGACGCTAAAAAAGAGATTTGACCCGGTACATATTTGATTATTATGTGGTTTTTATATCCTGAATTTTTCCGACATTGAGGAGCAATCCACCCTTAGTACGTCATGGTGGCAAAATTATTTTAAAAGGAGCGGATTATCTTGAGTTTTCTTATAACTATCTTTGTACTAATGATTATATTTTCTCTGGTTGAAAAAGGAAGTAAAAAAGAATTGTTGAAAAACAAAGGTAATGATGCATTTATTGTACGTGCTCCAAAATTATATGTGTGGATTAGTATAATTGCTACCGTGTTTATATCTACAGCTGCCACCGCGGCCTTTATCTATGATGAAGATTCAAAAGGTTTTTGGTCCGTCATTATATTTGGAATCATATTATTTTGTGCAGCATGTGCCAATAGCACACTTGCAAGGACTGTTAGAATTAACGTTAAAGATGATTTTTTCGAATATAGAACATTCTTTTGGCGGATATACCACATAAGATACTCAGATATCCAAGAAGTACGATTGGGCAAAAATTGGTTATCATTTAAATTAGACTCCAAGCGATTTTTTGTCGAGACATCTAATTATAATTTTGAATTATTTATTGAAATGCTAGAAAGTAAGAAAGTTAGTGTAATAAATACCCACAAATAAACTGTTGCAAATCAGAAATCCATTTTCGTCTTATTTTTTATTGTTCAAACATCGTATTGCTCGTAATTAGGTGATCACATTAAAATGTTCAAAATGAATATATACATACAATTGATCACGAATCTTCATTTCCTGATTCAATGTAGTTTGGCGCATAAGGAAATCATCAATATATTTTTTATGTGATTTTCATCAGATTAGCTTAATAAAAAAAGATTAATTACTTTTTTTATAGCCCAAGAGAAAAACTAGGAGTCCATTATGTATCAAATCTAACAAACCGAAGTCCCCAATTCATACTGCAGCATCTCCTCCAAAATGGGGATTCCACGTTGAATAGAAAGGTACATTGCCCAAATATAATCAAATAGCTATTAAGTAGGATTTCATTATTTTTATTGAAGGGCAGTCTAGTTCAATAAGGTTTTGGGAAACACCTTAAAAAAGTTGCTTTATTGAATTTTTGTTGAATACATTTATAGATTAAATAAGGAGTATTTTAGATGGATATTCTCGATATAAAAAAAATAGTAAAGGACTTACCAGAACAAGAAGTAAGGTTATACTCGCAATTTATTCTTCTTATGATTGCATTCTTGGAGGATAAAGAAGAATCTTTAGTCGATTTCGTAAATGACCTTAAAGAAATTTATAACGATATTCTCTATTCAAAAGACACAAATCAAAATAAATTTGATGAAGGTAATTACAAAAAAGTTCATATACAATTTGGATACCCGTATCTAAGACAATTTTCAAAAGAAAAAAACTTACTTGAAGAAGATTTTACTATTACTTTCCACGACAATTTTACTATTGCTCCTATCGGTAGTTTGGATACAGAAAAAGGCCAAGCAGATAGATTTGATTGGTTAAAAAAGAATCTATCTGATTAATATGAAATTGAAAATTATCAAGAGAGTTATCAGAGTGCAATTTCTCAATTATTAACAATTCCAGAAAATGTTCCAATTTACATATGGGTATCAGAAAATGCCAATGAACAAACAGCTCTTCTTTTTACAATGTATTTGTTAAGGAACATGAAAAACAATATTTTTATCGTTGATACTGCTACACTGTATCGAAGATTGTTTGAAAAAAGGGCTAAGAAGTATGTACCCTTTTTCTCAGGTGAAATAATTTTAGAAGATTTACAAACCATATATAAATATAGCCAAGCGAACAAACAAGTTTTATCTAATTCTGAGCGTAAGCATATTGAAAAAAAGGGGTTAGACCTATCAAACAATCCAGGTACTTTAAGAATATGGGAAAACGGAGAAATAAAAGTTGTTGCTGATGACTTTTACGATGATTTTATTATCGAAAAAGCTAAGTAGCTGTTTGGGAGGAAAAAGGGGTTTATGATGTGCGCAAGATTAGTCGGTGAAGTTTATGGTCATATTTCTCAATATATCGGTGACAGTTTTTTAGAATATAGGGTTAGGAGATTAATCGAAAAGGGAATTTTTGAATATGAAGGTAGTTTAGAGGCCATGCGTTATTACAGTATTAAATTTAATTAAAGGATTTGTTGAGGGAAGCAAAAAATGAGGCTCTCTTTTTTCAAACTTTCTCTTTAACTATTGTAATAATATTTGTGAAGAATTGCACTTCAACTAATGCATGCGTTAGTTCAATTCAAGGTAATTTTAAAGCCGTTAAGAAAGAAATAAATAAGATAATCTGTATATTAAATGACAGATAACGGGAGACGAAAAATGAAGGATGTAATACTTTATTTTATGGCATTTTTAGGATGTTTATTAATGTTTATTGGCGCAATTAAAATGTTCCATTATAGCAATGAAAAAAATATCAAAAATAATCGAAAGAAAAATAAATCAATATATATTAAATTAGCGATTTTGGGGTTTATCGTATTTATAATATCGCGTATCATACATGGACGAATCCTTTAAAAAAGATGATTGCTTATTGTACTAGCCCATGCTTTAGTTGATTAGATCGTAAAAGGACTATCTGAAATTTAGACTGTCCTTTTCAAATGTGAAACTCAATACTTTATTTTACCTGAGCCAACTTTTTAATAAACGACCTTTTTATTAATGGAAAGTCCACCATTAGCGGAGTGCAATTACCTTTTTATTAAACATAAACATAAAGCGACTACATGCTGTCAGTCACGCTTTAATCCAAAAAGCTCTACCATCCATAATTCCTTTCTCTCCACCTTTTGTATGCGCCTCTAGCATGGTAGAGTACTGTATCCTCCAATGATATTCCCCTTTCATGCATAGCCTCCACAAGACCATACTGGTAAAAATCTACCTATAGCATCCCTCTCCATTCTTTCACCCCTTTGTTATATGCATTCATACCGTGTTCGTTTCGGAAAAATCGCAACGTTTTTGCATCAATAAGTCACGTGGTAACCGCCCATATTTACTATTTTCTTAAAGTTTTATCAATGTATTGCATCATGCGATTTTGTTGTACTTTAATACAGTACAACAATGAATTTATCGAAAGTACAACATTCAGATACTCTAATGGTGGCAGACTTCCAACCACATTTTATTAGAGTACTTTAATAATTTTTTTTACGGAGTACTCTGATATAGTACTCCAAACAATCCAGCGGATAAACAAATTAATTTGTTGCAACACTGTTGCGTCGCGTTGCATTTTTTCGTTGTAACCATTTATTAAAAAGGCTGCACACCTTTTAGTTTTGTGTGCACTAAAATGCTTGGTCATTCACCAATGAAAGTTGGGTAATTGTATTTTCTTAGGTTCTGTAGCATTTGATAATGGGCATTTTGGCAACACTGAGCAACAGTGTGTATCATTTAACAGGCGACGAAATTCTGCGGCACAAAAGCAAGTTACTAAATATTCATTCAAAAGCATCTAAAATGGTGAGGTTTTATAGCATTTGAGTTTACCCCAACAATCACCAGCATCTGTAGTATTTAATCTCACATCAACAAACTCTTGTTTAATTGCTCAGTATACTCCTCGTAACTCATACCCTCCCGCTCTTCAATCCTCGCCATATAACGTCTACTACTCCATTCATGAGCGGCGGCATACCGTCGTACAGTCGTATAAGGAATATTGAACCGCTCACTGATTACTTTTAGAGATACTCCACTATGTTCTCCTGCATCTAGATAGAATTGTTCTGCCTAGACCGATAAGTATGATTTATTCATATATTATCGCTCCTAAATGTCATTTGGTTTAATTGAAAAAGGGTGCATGGGTTCCATCCAAAAGGGTACACTATTTCAGCGAAAATCGTTGCAAACTTTTACTGAATATTGAGTAATTATTTTTTTCTTTACACTTCCGGATCTATATGAATAATAACTACCAATTAGGCACATTATACTTTTATCCATAAATTTCCTATTGGTTTCAATTGAGTGTTGTATACAATAGGTATATAATTAATTAACTTTCAAATTAAGGAGCGGTTTAAAATGGAGATATGTCCTCATCCTAATTGTTTTCATATTGGTACCTTTATATCTAAAACACACTGTAAAGTAGATCATCAGATGGAAAGAGAAGATTTATTTAATATATACGGTAAACCCAGAAGACTAGCTGACAAGAATGCGTTTGTTATGGGAAAAGAAGCACGACATGCCAGAGGGGCATTGTATAAACCTATATAGTTAAAACTCCTTATCCAATCATTCTATTATTTAGAGGAGATACCATTAATATTGAATTGGAAAACATTATCAAATGTGAAATTTTCATTATTTCAGGGTTTTTACACATCCAATTCCCAAATGAAACATATATTATAGTTACAGTTTATATTTATATAATACCGGCATTTCTATTTCTTTTCTGGCGACTATTCTAACTATCTAAATGAGCAAAAAAAGATAAAGAATCTTCATTTATAGAAGTTATAGGAAATTCGTTTCGTAAATGTCATTTCAGTTCGTTCTATTCCTTACTCTTACAGGAGGTCCTCAGTAATGAAGGTATTAACAATTGGTAATTGTATACAATTAGCATATAACTGTTGAGTAGCTATACTTACTATATTATAATAAATTTGTTCTCCCGGATTTAGTAAAAGTCCCCTGTACAATAGAAGTCCATTCTTTCGTTATGAGAGAGTGGACTTCTTTAGTTAAAAAATGCTAGGTACCCATTAACCGCTCTTTCAAGGAACCCAGTAACTTAAACATCTCATCTGTACCACCAACATCTGGATGATACTTAAGAGATAGCTTCTTATATCCTTGAGTGACGATTCCATGTAGTAATTCTTCCTCTTCATCAGTGTAGATATGGATTGTCAACACAAAACTAGACAACTTTCTTAAGGTATTCAAGTTTATATTGAACGGACTCTTGTAATTAAGAGTTCCGTGGATTCTTATGTGATTGTACCAATGAATATAATCCCTTAATTCAAGTTACAATTCTTTTGAACTATTAAATTGGTTGTTTTTTACAAGTTCCGTTTTTAAATACTTTGAATGTCACTTCTGCGACTGCATTATCATATGGACATCAGGTGCTATTTAGCATCTGTATTTTTATAATATGAAAGGTTCCAAACTCTAAATTTAAGATCCCCTCTTGTTCATACCAAAACACTTCCTGGATATTTGGCTAATGCGATTTTAGATCGTGTACTACATCATGCGTCGGTGGTCAATATCGTAGGCGATTCTTATCGATCAAATTGAATTCCCAAAGTTTCGTAGTTTTTTCTCGCATTTACTACCAACTCATCCATCATTTTTTAAAAGTCCAATTTATCACTCCAAAAAAGTAAATAGCTACATTTTTAGTATAAAACACTAAATAATATTAGTGAATAATTACACTCAATCATGATGTGAGTAAATACTGGGATTTTATAACGAATAAAATATGTATCAGTCGCAAACATTAGCTGGTCCCCTGCCCGATTAGCAAGCAAGTAACCGACTGACTGGTAGAGCAGCATCGTGAAACCCCTTGAACGGCACGATTTTCCATTTTCAAACGGTATTAAGTGATAGATCGTTTAATCGGTGGTGATGACTGCAAGTAGATTCTTTAGTTCCAGCAGACATATAACAATCAATACCTAGCTTTAAAATGTCCTTTATTGGCTTTAGAGTGTTCGATGTGTTCATGAGTAAGCAGGTATCCTTGTGCGTCACTCAATCGATAATCAAGTTTTTGCTGTAGCTTTTTAATCGGTAAGCCACTCTCGAGCAGTAAAAGTGTATAATCGTCTGTAATGTGGTAAGCATTACCTTTACTGCTCGATGCTAGGCTTTTAATCTCAATCAAAATCCAGGCCCATCCATATAAGCATCAGTCGATGATTGAGGTAAATCATATATATCCAGTTGACCAGGGATATTATTTTTAATATCATTCGGTTTACTAATCGGTTTACCCGTTTGGATTATTATTCGGATTTTCAAACGGTTAACTATCTAGAAGTTGATAATCAGCATCGATTGTTTCAGAATTAGAATGTGCATTAATTTCATTTCGTAATTTGTCCTCTGTTGTTTCATCTTTTTGGTTCTCATTTAAAAATAAGCAGCGTTTACTTTACGAGGATCTACATGCAATTTTTCAGTTACTCGATGAACTAGTTTTTTATATCGTATTTCATTAGGATGATTTTTCTAAAACTTATCGCTTTACTTTTTGATTTAAGGAACTTGTCTTCAGATACGATAATCAATTGGTTTTTGGAGCTATCAACGTACACTAGGTAACCTAACCCACCGTTACTTCACCACGCTTAAATGGATTTTTTATATCAAATTCATATGATTCATGAGCATTCATAATTGATCGTTTGATTGGCTTAAAATGATCAGTTTCATGTATTCACTAAATAATCATATCTTTAGGTTGCTCGATGGCTGCTTGCATACGGTAATAGGCTTTTCCAAAATAACCAATACGCAGATCTAAGTCATATTTCTGTGTAGCCCCATTTTTGTATGGAACATGATGCACGTGATTATAAATTAATGCATCAAACCCCAACATTACAACGTGAGCAGCATCTAATGATAATTGTTTCATGTTAATGTTATTCCGTTTCGTATGGGAGTTTTTGTTTCTCTTTATTTCGTTTAGACTCCAATGTTTTTATAACCATATAGAGTTTTAAAAATAAATGTTGGGCCAAAGTCTTTTGATAATCGGTAAATGCAATAGTATTGCTTGTTTGATCAGTGTACTGCTTAACTACTTCATTCATAAAACATTCTGAATGTGTTTTGATTTCTGCTTGCAACTGATTTGTTAGTTAAACTGCCTCCTCTAAACCTTTATCATCCGTTTCAAATCTAAGTACCTTGTCATTCTCTTAAACGATTAATTTGATTCTACTTTCAAGTTGAACTTTTCAGGATTCAGCTTCTACTTTTTTGAAATTAAGACTTTTCGATTTGTATACTACTTTTACAATATTGTACTTAGTATCTGCTGTACTGCTTTTATTTGACTTATTATGTTCGCTTTCTATTTGAAGAAGTTCGAATTTAACGGTGTCAAGTGCATTTCTCTTCTAATTAATTTCTGTACCGTTTTTAATAGAAGAAATGGTTGCTAGATTTTCGTTTTTCGTTGTATCCTTCATTAACTTATCTTAGGCTGTTTAATGCCGACTTATTTTAACAACTTGGTAGCAGGCATCCCAAGATGGACCTCGTCGAGGCGTGTAGGTATTTTCTCAAACTCTTTATTGGTATCAAGTTTCTTAGCTTTAATTAACTTACGATATTCATCTATGGAGTGTCTTTGTAAAATAACAGTTAGGTCTTTGAGTCTACTGTTGTTAGCAACTACTTCTTAATTGTTAACATCTTTACATATTTCGGTATGTGAAATTTTATTGGTTGATGAATTACCCACACTGTAAATTCACCACATACTTCACTTACACTAGTAAAGACTTGATTTCATCTAGTTTATCAATTCTATTTAACATATTATTCCTCCTTAAAATCTATATATCGTTAGCATCTCAAGGATATTAAGTACACAAAAAAAGAGATTCATCCGCTGCTTCGAGGAATGAACTCTTTTGCCATCATATAGTAGCATGTTTACCTCTGAATAGTTGGCTACTTTGTTTTAATATATACAAGGAAATTAGACTAAAATAAATCCTCTAAAGTTTTACAATTCGTTGTAATTTCAAATTGTGATTTACACTTCGAACAGTACCAATAGCCAATCACTCCATTAGTACATTCACATCCATTTACTTCTTCACATGTAAAGTTTCCGCTCCAATGTAAATCACTATTACACATAGAACATACCACATTCTCATCCTCCAATACTGTAATTTGTAGATATGAATTCAACTACAGTATTCCTTGAAAATCGAAGGTCTAAACATAAATAAAGCAATTCCAATTTCACTTAAAACACTATCATTGCAATAGATACTTGATTGTTCTCTTTATCACCATAACAACAATTCACCAACAAATAAAAAGCCATCCCCTTTAATTTGGAAATGACTCTCTTTTGATGTTACAGTCAATCAGTCGAATATACTACATTTAAAAAGTGTTTCCGCACTTTTCATATAAAATTATATCCAAAAATTATATTGATTACACTAACTATATTGAATTAGTTAATAGGGGGAATTGTGGTTATTTCACTTAACTAATCTCTTTCACCAACTTTTCAACATGTTTTACCATAAACTCTATATCACTCTATATCTCTTAATCTCGTTGATTTTAAGCTACCTAACAGGTATCCTCTACCGTGCTAACTTGATTATAATCCACTTCCTAATTTCGGAACTGATTACATTCCACATAAAATAAATGATCACATTCAGTGGGTTTCATACGTAAATTGTATTTTTCCGCTATGTTTAGTATCAGTTTTATGCCCAATTTTCGGATTGCATGGGGTTGGTTTTTTGAAATGGATTTTCAAGCATTCTATAGTTTAGTTTCTGCATCTTTTCAATCCCAATAAATACGTCATTTTTTCTCTATAATTTTTCCAGACGAAACGATATGTGTAGAATACAGGGTACAACAACCTTAGTCGTGGGGCCCCAGAAACTAGACTCTTATGGTCATACTCAATGCAAAAACCAGTATGATTTTTAGCGTAATGACTCCACATCAAAATATTATCTTTCTTTTCATTTAAACAGACTACTAAATAACCTGGTGAAATACTGTCAGTCAGAAATTTTATCATATTTTAAATTTCTGAATTCATACATTCGCTAATTACCTGAATGGCAAAGTTATTCAATTCCCCATCTATTTCAAACTCGGTCTTTATTTTCTTTGCTTAATCACTTTTATCAACATTTTATTAGTTTTGTAACATATCTTCACTATCATCAATCTGCTTTAGTCTTTGTTTGCCTAGTGTAAATTATTAGATAAATAAAACATAACAAAGAAAAAATTATTCTGATTATTACAGGAATATGCTCCGCGTTATCTAAAATAAATAACACAATAGCTGCAATCCAAGGAAAATTTCTCTCAAAAAACAATTTTTTCCTACTAAACGGGCCTTGACGATTCTTGTCTACTAGCCACCAAATCACACAAACACATTCAATTATAATAAATATAATACTCACTGTTTATTCTCCTACCATTTTATATGGTTTACTTGCAGACCACCACGATCCCGGTTTCCCCACATATTTATAAGTTGGTGTCTTAAATTTTCCAAATTTAAAATTGCACGTAAGTGTCGCACTTTGATGTCTATACATAGTTCCATATCCATATCCGTTAAATACGGCACCCTTAGTACGATATAACTTATATGACCATTTTCCTCCTATCATACTGCCTATAGCATTGGAACCTATAGCAAAACCTGAAGAGGCTATAAATACTTTCATGCCCGATATTACTACCGGCGCACTTATTCCCATGCTAGTAACTACAAGACCTAAACCTGCTAACATTACCACTGAATAAGTGCCAAATTTTTGAACATCTCCTACAATATCTTTCATTTTTTTTGAGTAAGTAGCCATATATACTGGTGTCCAAGGATTTTCAGAAACACCTTCAACTTCTTCAATTTCTTCGTCATAAATTACTGTTTCAACTGGGTAGGTTTCTCCTTGGTAGACAACAGTTTCATTATTAGTATCATATGATGCAAAATCTAAGACATTTCTATTCTGATCCATTAATGTTGTATTAACCAAGCCGTTAGGTAAAACCTCTATATATACAATCTTTTCCATCAATAACTAACGTTTCTTCAGATACTCCTGGCTCGATTGTTTGTTCTGGCAAATCAGCAGGATCAATAAATTTATGTTTCGGAATTTGAGGTGTTATACTAGCTGAACCCGAATTTTTCCCACCCATGTAAGCACTAACTCTAATCCAATAATTTTCATAGTTTCTATAATCTCCATATAGACCACCTGCATTATAAGCATTGGTATATACTGGTCTTGGATTAGGTGATAAATCAGTGCCTTGTTTATCGTGGTGTAATTGATATCTTCCATCATTAATTTCTTGTTGTGTTGGCCAAACTCCTTTTCCGGCAGATATCCAATATGTCATATCTCCTAAATCAAAGCTTTCGTAATCGTATCCATTGAAAACCCATACCTTGTATCCATCAGCTCCTGGAACTTCATCCCAATGTAAACTGACGTCTCCAGCAGAACTACTATATGTATAAGCGAAGTCGTACCAAATTAAAGGCGTCTCTAGTGGAATACTCGGATTTACACCTTCAGAACCTGGTCCATCACCTGCTGAATTTACCGCCTGCGTTATACCCAATTGTGTATACCGGGCGTGGATCTACTGGTAGCTCTGTACCTTTTCCATCTGTATGTAATTGATATCGTCCACTATCAATCTCACTTTGTGTTGGCCAGATTCCCTTCCCTTTTGAAGTCCAGAAAGTGTAGTTTCCAATCGGGATTTCAGTATAATTTTTCCCATTAAACATACAGACTTTGTATGATGTCGCGCCTGGTACCGCATCCCAATATAATTCTACATCGCCTGTTGGTTTACCTAGGTGATTATTGACTAACATATAAGGCTTATTTACTTTACCAGGGGGTAAATCTGTGTATGAAACAGAAAGATACGGTTTATTGACACTATTTTCTGATGAAGTTAGTTTCTTCCAATATTCTTGTCCATGACCAGCTGTATTTAACATAAATCCGTTATTCTTGATGCTACCATCTGCCCATCCTTGGACTGTTGATGTAACATTAAACGAAGCCCATGAATGAATCACTACATTCGTTGAAGTAATGTGTGTTGAGCTTGGTTTGGTATTCCAAGTAACAGAGTTTGGGCTTAATTCTTCATCATTTCGAGCAACCCACAAACCATTTTTTTTACCATTTGCATAATAAGCATGGGTGACATAGATATTTAATGTCGCACTTTGCACCAATTTTCCGTAAATACTACTAATCGGATGCTTCAGATAAGCATAGTTTGTGCCAGTTGACGAACTATAGTACCCAGCTCGTAAAACATACTCACCTAATGCACTATCAAATTTATTTTTTTCATAATTGGTATCTGGTGTCACACTTGATACATACGTATCAGTTGTGATTCCGATAGAAGTCGTTGGGTCAATATAAACTGGATACTGACGTAATGGATCTTCTAGCCATGCTGCATCCGCCACTAGCGTTAATTTGTATCCTTTTTTGATTTTTTGTAATGTAAACGACACATCACCCGAACTGACAGCATCACCAGATCGAGGGTCAACATTTGAGTCAAACATTGATGGCGCTGGTACATTGAAAACTTCTTTCTGATTCTCATCCATGAATGAAACGGGACCTTCATCCGTTTTCTTCGCTGTCAAATCTGTTTCGATTTTAAACGTAAATTGGTTATAACCATTGTACTTCTTTAACACAATGTCTTCCTTCACGTTTTGATCGAAGAGAATATTTCGTAGATTCGTATCTGGGAAAATGTTTTCGTGTACAATTTTATTACTTTTTTTCTTGTATGTTGAAACAACATCCGTTACACCAAGCGTCGGTTTGTTCTCACCAGAAGCTTGTAGAATCGAGAAGTCTAGTGTATGACCCTTTGATGTGAATTTCGCATAGTGATCATTTTTCATTTTTTTCTTGAACTTTGTTTCAATTGCAGTATTTTCTGTTTCTAACGATTCTGTATCTGTCACATCTTCCGTTACACCAGACGAAATCTCTTCATAGACTTTTTCACCTGGCTTTTTTCGATGAACAGGTTGAAAGAAAATATGTTTTGTATATTTCCCTTTCCCATTATAGAAGGTCTTTGTATCCTCTGTCCGTAACTCACTGACCTCTCCAATAGCTGGTTCTACTCCATCGCCTGGATTGGGTTCCATAGGAATTTTAGGCGGGTCTATGTTCGATTCATCTGTCGGTATATATAATGGTGGTGTCGATTCTTCCGATGTAGATCCCTCTTCATTGTATAAAGTGTGTATCGGTTTCTCTTCTACTGTCTCGGCAAGGATATCCTTTGGAATCGATAACCCCATCATCATGAATACTAGTAAACTAGCAAAAAACTGTTTTAAAAACACTGACTTCTTTTTAACCATTTTCTACCTCCTTTACCTAAAAATTAAAATTACTAGCAAATATTACCACAATTGAATATAACTCGTATACAATACATTTAAAGATACATACAATAAGTGTGCAAAAACGTAAAGGATATGCTATATTTTAGTAGTTCCTTTATCTGAACATAAGATTACAAAAAACCTCTTTAATAGCACATTGTACTGTTAGAGAGGTTTTTTATTTTTGCCTTTTTGTCTATTAATTTATTAATATCAGCGAGTCCATCAGCACACGGATGGGCTTTTTACCGTTTCTCTATTGAATTGGCCTACATACAAATGAATGTATAGTGTACTTCTAAATAGAAAGGGGTGATATGCAATGAACCATAATTTTTATACTCATCCACAATTAAATCTAAATCAGTACGATCATGAACCAATTTGGAAAAATCCATATGATTATAGACAGCAGCCTGTGCAGCCTATACAATTACAAGGACTCATGGGTCGGATACATCAACTTGAACAACGTATGAACCAGATGAATCAAAGAATCACTCGACTTGAACAAACTTCTGAACGTCACACTCAACACTTAAACCGACTAAACCAACGTCTTAAAACTGTGGAACAAACTCTTAACTTACCAGTAACTCTTCCTGCTGATGGATTTTAAAGTAATTAAATATAAAAATGATAAAACCAGTGTAAAATATTTTTTACATTGGTTTTTTATTTACTGAACTTAATATTGCACTAACTTGATTATGATCCACTTCCTAATTTCGGAACTCGTTACATTCCGCATAAAATAAATGACCATATTCAGAGGATTTCTGTATGTAAATTTCACTTTCCCGCTATGTTTACCACTCGTTTTATGCTATCGATCTCTAATATTTGGGTTACTTATCCTTAACCTCTGTTCCATTGAATTTACCCCAATTTAATGGCTAGCATGGGGTTGGTTTTTAAAACTCCTCCCTTGTATACATTTCAAGGGTTTTCACGGAGTATAACAATAAATTACTACATAATACAACTTTCAGATTCTGTTGTACTCGCATCAGATTGGAATCATTTTATTGGGGAAATTACACAGATTTTTACGGAGTACTCCGATAAAGTATTTCATACAATTTTAATTAGCCTCATATAAAATTTGAAAAATGAATTTTTTAAAAGCTGTTTGAAACTTACTATTAAAGTTTTCTCACAAAACATTGTAGTTAAAAAATGTTTTAGGTTTAAAGTTCTGCATTAACTCATTTATCTATCGTATACAATCTGAATATAATTATTGTAAAAATAGGGAAAATATGTTAAAAATGAAGTGTTGTACAATGTTTGTTGTTTAACTTCATCAATGAGATTAGTTCTTTTTGTTGCATTAACACTATCAATAAACTTAAGAAGGTGAGACTGTAAAATGGCAAAAGTATATTATGGTAATGACATTAAAGAGAACCAATTAATCGGCAAAACAATTGCAGTTATTGGCTACGGTTCGCAAGGTCATGCTCACGCACTGAATTTACATGATAATGGTCATAAAGTAGTTGTTGGTTGTCGACCTGGAAAGTCATGGAATAAAGCGGCAAGTGCAGGCCTATATGTGACTACCGTTGCTGAAGCTTCAAAATTAGCAGATATCATTATGATTTTATTACCTGATGAACATCAACCTAAAGTATTTGAAAATGAAATTGCACCTTACTTAGAAAACGGCAAGGCTTTAGCATTTGCACATGGATTTAATATTCACTTTAAACAAATTATACCACCTGAGGATGTTGATGTATTTTTGATAGCACCAAAAGGTCCTGGACATTTAGTACGACGTATTTTCATCGATGATGCTGGGGTTCCTGCCCTGTTTGGAATTTATCAAGACGTCACAGGAAATGCAAAAGAAATTGCACTTTCATATGCTGATGGAATTGGTTCTACTAGAGCAGGAGTACTTGAAACAACATTCAAAGAAGAGACTGAAACAGATTTATTTGGAGAGCAAGCAGTTCTAAGCGGCGGTGTTACAACTCTAGTAAAAACCGGATTTGAGACGTTAATTGAAGCAGGCTATCAACCTGAAGTAGCGTACTTTGAATGTTTGCACGAACTCAAACTAATTGTTGACTTAATGTATGAAGGCGGAATTACTTATATGCGCTACTCCATTTCAGATACGGCACAGTGGGGTGACTTTGTTTCTGGACCACGAGTAATTGCAGATAGTTCAAAAGAGGCTATGAGATCAATTCTTGCAGAAATTCAAGATGGTACTTTTGCAGAAGGATGGATAAATGAAAATAAAAATGGTCGACATGTTTTCAATCGAATTAATGAAAGTGAAAAAAATCATCAGATTGAAGAAGTTGGTGAGAAATTAAGGGCAATGATGCCATTTATCAAAAGAAAGGTTTAACATAATATCCTAAAATCTAAATCTACCAAAAACCACTCTTTTTTAACAATTCGAAAGAGTGGTTTTTTAGATTCTAGCTTGCTCCGGAAAATACAACTATTAATAGGAGTACAGCTCCTAATCCCTTGTGACTATTAACATACAGTTTTTAAACGATCGGTGTACTCCAAACGATTTAACGGATAAAATAGATTAATTTGTTGTACACATTCACTTCACGCGTGCGAGAGCTTGTAATTCTTTTGGCGGACTTATTGATTCAATATGTTCTTTGATATTTGCTACTTGAGGTAACAATTCCAGATTAACTACCTTAGATTTTTCTAATTCTTGTTAAAGTTGTTCCCCAGACATTGCTTGAAGCTCTTCTAATTTTTGAGTTATAGAAGCTATTTGTTTTATATTGGAATTGAAATCTGTTAAATATGTTTCATATTCTTTTTGTTTTTCAACTAGAGTATCTGAGATAAAGCTACTTAGATTTTCCTTTGTTTCATTCACCAAGTCATTACTATCCACTTCCAACATGTGTTATTTTAATTCTAATTTTTCTTCAAATCTTTTGTAATTAAATTCTTTGTTGTCAATGTTACGATTGAAGACCCCTAATAGCCCCGCAACAACGAAAAAAAGAATAGCAGCTAAAAAAACACAAGTATAAAATTTAATCATGTGCCCCCTCCTATATGAAAGTGGTTCAATTATAACAAGTATCCAATATGTATACAATAAAGTCGGTATTGTATACTTTCCATTACTCAACTACCCTTCGATGTTAAAATATATACGAGTTGACATATGGAGAATCAAATTTTAATCGTTTTGCAGAAATTGAATGAGCGACTAGATTCTATGGAATCCAATTTTGATGATTTGAAACAAGATATTCAAGAATTAAAATACGGACAAAAAGAGGCAAATATTCGCTTAGACATGATGAATATAAACAATCTGTGACATCAACAAAAAGTTAGATGTTGTGCATGAACAGACCGCAAACCTCACTGAAATTTCAACCGATGTTTAACCAGAAATATGACACAGTGAAAAAAGTTACTACTCAAAACACCTTAGATATTACCCGCATGAGAGCAGAAGCAATTGCTCAATAAAAAAGAAGCTGACTATTTGAACTGACCCACTGATTTGAGACACAGAAAAAACACCTATGCTGCCTGTTCCCTATATTCAATAGGAGACAGGTAGTTTAATTTTGCCTGAAGTCGTATTTTATT